>Ga0209771_1000038_pt1 | contig 69353 bp, 58 predicted proteins | sample SaaInl59LU_5_DNA_FD_184639 | JGI IMG/M metagenome (GOLD analysis project Ga0209771, IMG submission 184639) | Marine microbial communities from expanding oxygen minimum zones in the Saanich Inlet - ESP_59LU_5_DNA (SPAdes) (version 2) | ecosystem: Environmental > Aquatic > Marine > Intertidal zone... | reverse complement strand
TCCGTATTTTTTTACACGAACTTTACCCATTCCATTTACTTTAAGTAATTCTGCTGCTGTTCTTGGCAAAGCATCACACATGTTGTATAAAGTTTCTTGTGTAAATATTTGAAAATGAGGTATCATTTCTGCTTTAGCAATATCATCTCTTAACTCACGAAGTTTTAATGCTAATAAAGGATCTCTTTTAGAAGATAATTTCTTCTTCTTTTTTGGTGCTGTTTTTTGTAAAACAGCATTTGCTCTTACTTGCAAAAAGTTTTTTACATAAAAACCTTTTGTCATTTTTTCTAGGGCAAATAATTTCTCTTCTAATTTTTCTTGTAGACTATCAAACTGTTTAGAAAAATCTTTTTTTACTCCTTTGTTATCAGATGAAAATGAAATGGCATCTAATGGTTTTTGAATATTGTTTTTTGTTTGATTGATAAAATAATCTACTCCTTTTGTAAATCGTTCTTGAATTACTGAACTATTTTCTGGCAAGATATTGTCATCAGAAATTTTATTTAATTGATGTTTAAATCCATTAGAGACTTTCATTAAATTAACAACTCCATCATCTTTTATAGTTTGCAAATGATCAATAACATCTCCTTTTATACTGGTTTGATTTTTATAAAAAATATCAATCATTCTTGTTGTTGGGTATAAAAATGATTGAAAATCAAACAATTCTGAGATTAAATTCAGTTGAAATTGTTTTTCTGATTCTAACAACTCTTGCTCACTTGGATGATTTTCTTCAACACTTTCGTTAAAAGAACTAACAGTTTGGTCGTTAATAATTGCGTTGCTAGAAATAGGTGTTTTTAAAACCAAACCTTCTAAAGAAGTACATCTACTTAAGGCAACATAAGTTTGACCATGAGCAAAAGAAGCCTCTGCATCTATAATGGCTTTATCAAATGTTAATCCTTGACTTTTATGAATGGTAATTGCCCAAGCTAATCGTAAAGGAATTTGTTTAAAAGATCCAATAATGTCTTCTTTAATTTCTTTAGTTTCTTCGTTAATTGAATAATTTACATTATCCCAAAGTTCAAATTCGGTAACAATTTCCTTAGTTTCATTTGGGCATTTTACTGTTACGTTTTCTCTTGATATATCTGTAATTACACCAATTTTTCCATTAAAATATCTTTTTTCAGGAGAAGAATCATTTTTTATGAACATCACTTGAGCTCCAATTTTTAGCTCTAGTGTTGCATCATTTGGATACGAGCTTTCGTTAAATTTTCCAGAAACTTCTGCTTCAAAAAAGTAACTGCTATTTTTAAGTTTATTAAGTTCAGCTTCGTTAATAGCATTCGCTCTTCTGTTGTGTGTAGTTAAGGTGATATAACCTTCTTCTTTGGTAGGAGAAAAATCTGGATTGTATCTTCTATTTAGTATTTTTTCTGAAGCTTGCGTTAAATTATCGTTTCTTATTTCATTTAAAATGGTAATAAAATCTTCATTTTTTTGACGATAAATATGCTTTAATTCTATGGAAACTACATTGGCTTCTTTGTAGGCTTTACTGCTAAAAAAATACATGGTTTCATAGTGGTTTCTTAGCAAACTCCATTCATTAGGTTTTACAACTGGTGCTAATTGCTGTAAATCTCCTATCATTAAAATCTGAGCACCACCAAAAACTTGATTTCTATTTTTATACCTACGTAAAACTTGATCTATACCATCTAACAGATCTGCACGAACCATAGAAATTTCATCAATAATTACTAAATCTAAAGATTTGATGATGTCTATTTTTGTCTTCGAAAATTTTCTTTGCGCATTAGAAGTATTTGCAATTTGATTGGGTAAAATAGGGCCAAAAGGCATTTGAAAAAACGAGTGAATGGTTACTCCTTTTGCATTAATGGCAGCAACACCTGTAGGAGCTACAATAACCATCCTTTTTAAAGATTCGTTTTTTATTTTATGTAAAAAAGTGGTTTTACCTGTACCTGCTTTTCCTGTGATAAAAAGGTTTCTATCGGTTTTATTGATAAAGTCAAAAGCAAGTTCTAGTTCAGGATTTTTAGGCATTTGAGCTTTTTTGTGCAATTTAAACAATATAAAAATTACATCTTTAGAATTCTTAAATTATGTATACAGATTTATAAATAATATGAAAAATAATTTTTTTAAGCTCTTAAAATTTTCTCCATTTTTCTTCCTTTTGCTAATTCATCAACTAACTTTTCCAATTGTCTACATTTTTTATATATTATAAATTCATCTTCTATTTCTTCAATTCTATAACCACAAACAACTCCTTTAATCAAGTTTGAATTAGGATGCATTTTTGCCTTCTCAAAAAATGTTCTAAAAGTTACTTTTTCATCAATTAGTTTTTGTAGAGTTTTATGGTTATAACCAGTAAGCCACTCAATAACTGTCTCTAGTTCTTCTTTAGTTCTTCCATTTTTTACTATTCTATTTAGATAATGAGGATAAATAGACCCAAAAATCATATTAGCAACTTGTTCGTTTTTTTTAGCGGTAACTTTCATACTAATTAAGTGTTAATGTAGCAATTTACTAAAAATCTATAAACGAAAAAATCCCAAGCAAATACTCAGGATTTTAAAATTTATAACAAACTTAGACAAGCTTAGTTTGATGTTTTTATTTGGCAAGATGCTTGCCTACATTTCTAAAGCCTTTTCAGGATTATTGTCCATTAACAACTCAACTGGGTTTTCTAAAGCTTCTTTAACAGCTACTAAGAAACCAACAGATTCACGACCATCAATAATTCTATGATCGTAAGATAATGCCACATACATAATAGGAGCAATTGTTACAGCACCATCAACAGCAATAGGTCTGTTTACAATGTTATGCATGCCTAAAATTCCACTTTGTGGAGGATTAATAATAGGCGTAGATAACATAGAACCAAATACACCACCATTAGTAATGGTAAATGTACCTCCAGTCATTTCATCAATGGTAATTTGTCCATCTCTTGCACGTAAAGCCAAACGTTTTACTTCAGATTCTACTCCTCTAAAAGATAAGTTTTCCGCATTTCTTATTACAGGAACCATTAATCCTTTAGGACCAGAAACTGCAATAGAAATATCTTGGAAATCGTGTTTTATTTGGTAATCTCCATCAATCATAGAGTTTACATCTGGATACATTTTTAAAGCTCTAACTACTGCTAACGTAAAGAAAGACATAAATCCTAAACCTACTCCATGTTTTGCTTTAAAATCTTCTTTGTATTGAGAACGTAAATCAAAAATAGGTTGCATATTAACTTCGTTAAACGTTGTTAACATTGCAGTATCATTTTTAACAGATACTAAACGTTCAGAAACTTTTCTACGTAACATAGACATTTTCTTACGTTCTGTTCCTCTAGAACCATTAGCTGGTTGAGTTCCCATAGAAGGCACAGCTTTTACAGCATCTTCTTTAGTAATTCTACCATCTTTACCTGTTCCTTTTACAGATGAAGCCTCAATACCTTTTTCTGCTAATATTTTTTTAGCAGCTGGAGAAGCTGTTCCTGTAGCATAAGTTTCAGCTTTAGGCACTTCTTTAGTTTCAGCTTTTTTCTCCTCTTTAGGAGCCTCTTCTTTTTTGTCAGATGAACCACCTTCTGGTTTTGATGCACTAGTATCTATTAAGCAAACTACTTCACCTACAGCAACAGCATCACCTTCTTCTGCTTTTAAAGTGATTATTCCACTTTCTTCTGCAGGTAACTCTAAAGTAGCTTTGTCAGAATCTACTTCTGCAATAGGTTGGTCTTTTTCTACATAATCTCCATCTTCAACTAACCAAGTTGCAATTTCTACTTCTGTAATTGATTCTCCTGGAGAAGGAACTTTCATTTCTAAAACACTCATGGTTTCTTATTTATTATTTTCTGAAATTTTATTTTTAATTATTAAATACACTATCGATTACAGCTCTATGTCGCTTTTTAAATCGTGTGCTAGAACCTGCTGCTGGAACAGCATAATAATTACGAGAACGTACAGTTAGGTTTTTCAACTCAAAACGCTGAAGCATGTAACTCCAAGCTCCCATATTTCTAGGTTCTTCTTGTGCCCAAATATATTCTTCTACATTTGGATATCTATCGATAATTTTTTGAATTTTTTCTTTATGTAAAGGAAATAATTGCTCTATTCTAACCAAAGCAATATCTTCTCTTTCTAATTGTTCTCTTTCTTCTAATAAATCGTAATAGAATTTACCCATACAAAATACCAGTTTTTTGATACCATCTGGATTTAAAGTATCATCAATAACTTCTTGGAATTCTCCAGATGCTAATTCTTCTATAGAATTTACTGCTTTTGGATGACGTAATAAGCTTTTAGGTGTAAATACAATTAAAGGTTTTCTATAATCACGTTTCATTTGACGACGTAATAAGTGATAGAAATTTGCAGGAGTTGTACAGTTAGCTACTGTCATATTATCTTCTGCACATAATTGTAAATAACGTTCTATTCTTGCTGATGAGTGTTCAGAACCTTGGCCTTCATAACCATGAGGTAATAAAACAACGATACCATTTTGAACTTTCCATTTATCTTCTGCAGCAGAAATATATTGATCAAACATAATTTGTGCACCATTAGAAAAATCTCCAAATTGTGCTTCCCAAATGGTTAATGTATTCGGGTTACCCATAGCATAACCATAATCAAAACCTAACACTCCATATTCAGACAATAACGAATTATAAATCGTCATTTGTCCTTTATTGTTTGGATTGGTATTTAATAAATTGATTCGTTCTTCGGTTTTTTCATCACGTAAAATGGCATGTCTGTGAGAAAAAGTACCTCTCTCTACATCTTGTCCAGAAATACGAACATTGTAGCCTTCTTCCATTAAAGAACCATAAGCTAAATTTTCAGCCATTCCCCAATCTAATTGATTGGTTTCAAAGACCATTTTTTCTCTTCCTTTTAAAATACGTTCTGCTTTACGAACAAAGTTTACTCCTTCAGGAACTGTAGAAACAACTTTTGCAATGTCTTTTAATTTGTCTACTGAATAAGTCGTATCTAGAGCCTTTAACATGGCTCCTTGGTGTTGACGTTCAAAGCCTTCCCAAGTAGATTTCATAAACTCTTTTACTTTTGAGTTTTTATCTTCTTTAGATTTATCAAACTCTGTTTCTAACATCCCTTTATATTCAGCAGTAATTTCATCTACATAAGATGAACTAATAGATTTTTCTTCTATTAATTTAGAAGCATAAAGGTTTTTTGGATCTTTATGTTTTGAGATTGCTTTATATAAAGTAGGTTGTGTAAAACGAGGCTCATCACCTTCATTATGCCCATATTTACGATATCCTAATAAATCAATAAATATGTCTGTTTTAAATCGCATTCTAAACTCTAATGCCATTTGCATAGCATGACATACAGCTTCTGTATCATCTGCATTTACATGTAAAACAGGAGATAATGTAACTTTACCAACATCTGTACAATAGGTACTTGAACGACCATCTAAATAGTTTGTTGTAAAACCAATTTGATTATTTACTACAATATGAATGGTTCCACCAGTTTTGTAGCCATTTAATTTAGCCATTTGTACCACTTCATAAGCAATACCTTGACCAGCAATAGCTGCATCTCCATGAATTACTATTGGTAAAATTTTACTTGAGTCTCCATCATATTTTCTGTCAATTTTAGCTCTAGTAATACCTTCTGCAACAGCTGCAACAGTTTCTAAGTGAGATGGGTTTGGCACTAAATTCATTTTAATTTCATGACCATCTCTATAGGTTTTACTTAATGTTAAACCTAAATGATATTTTACATCACCATCTATATCTTCATCTTCAAAATCTTTACCTTCAAATTCACTAAATAATTCTCTAACAGGTTTTTTAAATATGTTTACTAAGGTGTTTAAACGACCTCTGTGAGCCATTCCTAAAACACATTCTTTAACATCAAATTTTTCAGCAGCCTGTCTAAGCATCACACTCATTCCAGGAATTAAAGTTTCACCACCTTCTAAAGAAAAACGTTTTTGGCCTACATATTTAGTTTGTAAAAAACTTTCAAAAGTAACAGCCTGGTTTAATTTAGTAAGAATGTATTTTTTATCCTCAACATCATAATTAGGGTGATTATCGTTTTGATTTAAACGATTTTGCCACCATTTTAATTTTTCAGGATTACGCATATACATGTATTCAACTCCAATAGAATCACAGTATATACGTTTTAGATTATCAATTATATTAGAAAGTGTAGTTTTACCTAAGCCTAAAATTTCACCTGCAGAAAACTCTAAGTCTAAATCGTTTTCGGTTAAACCGAAATTTTCGATATCTAGAGTAGGTTTATATTGTCTTCTTTCTCTTACAGGGTTAGTTTTAGTAAATAAGTGGCCTCTAGTTCTATATCCATTAATTAGATCTATAACTAAAAACTCTTTTTTAACCTCTTGAGGTATTTCAAAGTTTTCTTCTTCTTTTATAGAATAGCTTTCATTTGCTAAATCATAACCTTGAAAAAAACTTCTCCAACTAGGTTCTACAGAATCTGGATTTATTAAATATTTGTCATATAAATCGGCTATAAAGCCAGTATGTGCTGCGTTTAAGAACGAATATTTGTCCATATAATAGTTTGTGCTTTTTTTTGTAAGCAAATTTTAGGTACAAAAATACAATTTTTAAGAATAGTAGATATTTATTTTTAAATATTAATACTTAAAGATTTATTAAAAAATTTAAAAAAAGTGTTTGGCAGTTTTTTAAAAAGATATATATTTGCACTCGCTATTCACAAAATGTGATGCAAACTCCTCCTTAGCTCAGTTGGTTAGAGCATCTGACTGTTAATCAGAGGGTCCTTGGTTCGAGCCCAAGAGGGGGAGCAAAATTAAGCTACGGCTTACGTTCTTTAAAAATAAGACTGCGAAAGTAGCTCAGGGGTAGAGCATCACCTTGCCAAGGTGAGGGTCGCGGGTTCAAATCCCGTCTTTCGCTCTACAACATTAAAATACCAATGCTGAAGTGGTGGAATTGGTAGACACGCTGGACTTAAAATCCAGTGAGCAGTAATGCTCGTATGGGTTCAAGTCCCATCTTCAGTACAAAAAAGCTCAACTAATAATAGTTGAGCTTTTTTTATTTATTAAAATTTTTATAAATATTGTTGTACGAGACCTATTAAAGTATTTGCATCTTGATATCCTGTTTGTCTCCACTTCATTTCTCCATTTTTATAAATCATAAAAGTAGGATTCCCTTTTACCCTTAAAGCATCAGCAAGAGTTTCGTTTTTTTTGATATCGATTTTAATGACTTTTGCTCTATCTCCTAAAGCAGCTGCAACATCTCTTAAAGTATCAACACTGTTTTCAACCTCATCCCAATCTGCATAAAAATCAATTAAAACAGGCTTATCAACACTAATTAATTCTCCAAATTTTGTCATATTTTATATTTTTTTTGGAAACAAAATAACACGTATAAATATATGTGTAATTACAAATATAGCAAATCTAATTAAATAACCTGATAATCAGGCTTTTTTCAATTCTATAACAGTAATTTCTGGCCAAATACCAACTCTTCCTGGAAATGCATGATAACCAAAACCTCTATTTACATTGATGTATCTCCCAAACTCTTGATACAATCCAGCCCATTGTTTATAAACAAATTGAGAAGGACTAAATCTAAAAAAACCAGGAATCTCTATACCCATCTGTAAACCATGTGTATGACCACTTAAAGTTAAATGATAATTAAAATCATCTTTTTTTATCATGACTTCCCAATGACTAGGATCGTGACTCATTAGAATCTTAAAATCTTCTTTATTAACATTAGAAGAAGCTTTTTTAATATCTCCTGCTTTATTAAATCCTTTACCCCAATTTTCAACCCCAATTAAAGCAACTTTTTGTCCATTTTTTTCTAGGTATCTACTTTCATTTAAAAGTAATTCAAAGCCAATTTTTTTATGAATTCCTTTAATTTTTTCAAAGTTTTTTATTTTGTCTTCTGGATTTTTCCAATCCATGTAATCGCCATAATCATGATTACCTAAAATAGAATATTTACCTTCTTTAGCTTCTAATTTAGAAAAAACATCAATCCAATCATCCATTTCATCAGCAGTATTGTTAACAATATCTCCTGTAAATAGCATTAAATCTGATTTTTGTTCATTTATCAGATCAACTCCATATTGTATTTTTTCTTTGTTAGTAAAACTACCTGAATGAATATCGCTTATCTGTGTAATTGTATAACCGTCAAATGCTTCTGGTAAATCATCAAAAGTTAATTGATATTTTAAAACTTTATAATTGTATTTACCTTGTATAATCCCATAGATAAAAGACACAAAAGGTATAGCAGAAATACCTAAAGCAATTTGAGAAATAAACTTTCTTCTACCTGGTATATTTTGCGTTTCTGAATTAGAAATCGAGGAGATTAGTTTAACTGTAAATCGATAAATATCTTCACCAAAAAGAATAATTAAAATTAATAATTTTGGTATTAAAAACGTTAAAACTAACCCCATAGACATTTGAAATTGAGGTGTTTGTCCGTTTTTTCTGTCATATGAAAGTACAGTAATAAAAAAGTTTATATAAACAAGAATACTTGCTGCTAAAAAACCAAATCTTATGAGCTTATTTTTACTAATTGTTTTAAAAGCTTGAAAAGAATATATTTCAAGTATAACAGCTAAAAAAACTAAAATTATTAGTGAAAAAATAAAGCGAGACATAAATAAAACTTATTAAAATGCAGCAAAGGTAGTTGTTAAAACACGAAAGAATTTTAACAACAAGTTAAAGTTTTTAGTAAATTTAGACACAAAAAATAACGAAATGATAGATTCTGTTGTAGCTTTTTTTGAAAACCTTACTAGCCTTCAAAAGTTTATTTGGATTGTAGGTTGTTTATCTGTATTTTGGGTTTTAGAAGGTGTGTATCCTTTAAAGAAACACCAATATAACAAATGGAAACATGCTAAAACTAATTTAGTTTTATTGCTTTCTACAATGATAATTAATGTTGTTTTTGGATTGCTTACAGTTAGTGTTTTTAATTGGATTGAAGCTTCGAACTTTGGTTTATTAAATATGGTTGATTGGCCTGTTTGGATTGAAATTATTCTAGCAATCATGATTTTAGATTTCACCTCTCAATATGTAGTACATTACTTATTACACAAAGTGCCTTTTATGTGGCGTTTTCACACGGTTCATCATAGTGATACTCATGTAGATGTTACTTCTGGCACAAGACATCATCCTATTGATTTTATTTTTAGAGAAACTTTTGCATTGATTGGTGTTTTAATTGCTGGCTTACCAGTCGCATATTATTTAATGTATAGAATTCTTACAGTATTATTTACTTATTTTTCACATGCAGATATAAGTTTACCCGTAAAATTAGATAAAGCAATTAGTTATGTGTTTATTTCACCAAATACCCACAAATTTCATCATCATCATGTAATGCCATGGACAGATACTAATTTTGGTAATATTTTTTCTTTTTGGGATCGAATTTTTGGCACATTTGTTTATGAAGACACAAAGGATATTGTATATGGTGTAGATATTTTAGATGCAGAAAAATCTGATGATATTGTTTATCAGTTAAAAGCGCCTTTTCAAAAAGGTCTAAAATCTGCGCCTTACAATCCTTAATTTATAATCCTTTTTTGTAGCTTTATATCTTTATCAAAAAGATACAAATGTCAGACAAAAAAAGACTTTTTTTAGTTGATGCTTATGCATTAATTTTTCGAGGATATTACGCATTTATAAAAAACCCAAGAATAAATTCTAAAGGGTTAGATACTTCTGCAATAATGGGTTTTATGAATTCTTTATTAGATGTCATAAAACGTGAAAGACCAGATCATTTAGCTGTTTGTTTTGATAAAGGAGGAAGTGCAGATAGAGTAGAAATGTTTGAAGCCTATAAAGCCAATAGAGATGAAACTCCTGAAGCCATAAGACTTGCAATACCTTATATAGAAAGTATTTTAAGAGCTATGCACATTCCAATTATGGTAAAAGAAGGTTTTGAGGCAGATGATGTAATTGGTACACTTTCTAAACAAGCAGAAAAAGAAGGATACCAAACCTTTATGGTAACTCCAGATAAAGATTTTGCACAACTAGTTTCAGAAAATATCTTTATGTACAAACCACGTTTTGGAGGTGGTTATGATGTTTGGGGAATACCAGAAGTTCAGAAAAAATTTGAGGTAGAAAATCCACTTCAAGTCATTGATTTTTTAGGAATGATGGGAGATTCTTCAGATAATATTCCTGGTTTACCTGGAGTTGGAGAAAAAACTGCAAAAAAGTTTTTAGCTCAGTTTGGATCAATGGAAGGTTTGTTAGCCAACACAGATCAACTTAAAGGTAAAATGAAAGAGAAAGTAGAGGCTAATAAAGAACTGGGTTTGTTATCTAAAAAATTAGCAACAATTATGTTAGATGTTCCAGTAACTTTTGATGCTAATGACTTTACTTTAGATGAACCTGATATAGAAAAAGTAACAGAAATTTTTAACGAACTTGAGTTTAGACAATTATTAACAAACTTCTTAAAAACATTTGCAACAGAAACATCAACACAAGAAAATTCTACTACTAATTCTGGTGAAACAGAGAAACCTCAAAAACCAAAATCACAAAAACCAACTACTAATACAGAAGGTCAGTTTGATTTATTTGCTGCTCCAGGTTCTGGAAGTATTTCTGAAGAAGAAAGTTTGTCTGGCTTTAAAACCATAGAAAATACAAATCATTTATATCAACATATAGATACTCCTCTTTCTAGAAAATTATTACTTCAGAAATTAATGCATCAAACCTCTGTTTGTTTCGATACTGAAACTACTGGTTTAAAAGCCTTAGAAGTTGAGTTAATAGGCATTGCTTTTTCATGGGAAAAAGGCAAAGGATATTATATTTCTTTTCCAGAAAATCAAGAAGAAACTAAAGCTATTTTAGAAGAATTTAGTCCATTTTTTGAGTCGGATATAGAAAAAGTAGGTCATAATTTAAAATACGACATAAAAGTATTGTCAAATTATGATATACCAGTAAAAGGCAATTTGTTTGATACCATGATTGCACATTATCTTATTAATCCAGATATGAGGCATAATATGGATGTTTTAGCAGAAACCTATCTAAATTATCAGCCTGTTTCTATTACAGAATTGATTGGTAAAAAAGGGAAAAATCAACTTTCAATGCGAGTTGTACCTATTAAAGATCAAACAGAATATGCTGTTGAAGATGCAGATATTACCTATCAACTAAAAGAACACTTTACAAGTGAATTAGCTGCCGGTAATGTTACAGAGCTATTTAACAATGTAGAGTTACCTCTAGTTTCTGTTTTAACAGCAATGGAAATAGAAGGTATTAATGTAGATACAGACTTTTTAAAAGAGCTTTCTGTTGCGTTATCTGATGATATCTTAAGATTAGAAAAAAGTATTTACGAGCAAGCAGGAGAAGAGTTTAATATTGCATCACCCAAACAATTAGGTGTTATTTTATTTGAAAAATTAGAGTTGGTTAAAAAACCAAAGAAAACCAAATCAGGTCAATATTCTACAGCAGAAGATGTATTGTCTTACTTAGCAAAAGACCATCAAATTATAAGAGATGTTTTAGAGTTTAGACAGTATAAAAAACTACAAAGTACTTATGTAGATGCATTGCCTAATGAAATTAATCCGAAAACCAATAGAATTCATACTGTTTATGCACAAGCAGTTGCTGCTACAGGACGTTTAAGTTCTAATAATCCTAATTTACAAAACATTCCTATTCGAACAGAAAGAGGACGTGAAGTACGTAAAGCTTTTGTTCCAAGAGATGAAAACTATGTTTTATTAGCTGCAGATTATAGCCAAATAGAATTAAGAATTATTGCTGCTTTAAGCGAAGAAGAAACGATGATGAACGCCTTTAAAAATGGAGAAGATATTCATGCTTCTACAGCTGCAAGAGTGTTTAATGTTCCTTTAGAAGAGGTTACACGTGAACAACGTAGTAATGCAAAAACTGTGAATTTCGGAATTATTTATGGGGTTTCTGCTTTTGGATTAAGTAATCAAACCAATTTAACTAGAAGTGAAGCAAAAGAATTGATTGATACGTATTATGAAACTTATCCTAAATTAAAAGCATATATGGCTGCTCAAGTAGATTTTGCAAGAGAGCATGGTTATGTAGAAACTGTTTTACATAGACGTAGATATTTAAAAGATATAAATTCTAGAAATGGAATGGTTAGAAGTGGTGCAGAACGAAATGCTGTAAACGCCCCAATACAAGGGTCTGCTGCTGATATTATAAAGTTAGCAATGATTAATATTTACAAGCGTTTTGAAGCAGAAGGATTTAAATCTAAAATGTTACTGCAAGTGCATGATGAATTAGTTTTTGATGCACATAAAGATGAACTAGAAACCATAAAACCAATTATAAAACATGAAATGGAAAATGCTTTTACAATGAGTGTTCCTTTAGATGTTGAGATTGGCTTGGGTGATAATTGGTTAGAGGCGCATTAATACTTAAAATGAATAAAAATCTAAAAGTTTTATATTCTTTTTTATTATTGATGATATTGAGTTGCAATTCCCTTAATCCTCTATACATGTCAGAAAAACCATTTGTAGCAACTTTTGATAATCAAGAAGAATTTCAAATAAACTGGAAAAATAATTCTTGGAAAAGTCCTGCATCTTATCAACTAGAAAAAGGGTTTTTAAAAATATCTACTAGACCCAATTCTAATGATCGTGTAAAAATTAGGAGTAGAAACACTTTTACAACAGGCAAGTATACTTGGCGAATTTTTGTACCTAAACTCAAATTATACGAGCAGGTAAGTATAGGTGCTTTTTTGTATCATAATCAAGAAAAAGAATTTGAATTTGACTTCGAAATTGGTTCAGGCCAAGAAAAAGATAGAGAAAAATTGGGTTTAAAAAATGATGAAGCTATTGTATTTTGTGTTTCTCAATTTGAACCTTTTAACTCTAGTCAATATCCTGTACAAATGAATGACTGGTCTACATTTACTATAGAGCTTTTAGATATAGACGGTTTCTATTTTGTAAAATGGTATATCAATAATCAATTGGTTAAAGAGTTACAAACACAAGTAGATGCATCAACATCATTTAGAGCACATTGTAGTTTAGAAAATCTTAGCTTTATTGGAGATAAAAAAACAACACAAGAAAATTTTGTGTTGTTCGATTATTTTGAATTTAAAAAATAAAAAGGTAGATGTTTTCTACCTTTTTTTTAATCTATTTTTTGGTGTTTTTCACTAAATTTTTGGTATACTTTTTCATTTCTTCATTATACTCTTCAATAGCTTCATTTAATTTTCCTTCATCCATTTTTTCATTGAATTCTTCAATAGCATCTTTCTTTGTATCTAAATACATTTTTAATGTTTCGTCTAATTCTTCTTTTAAATCATCAAATTGCTCATTAAATTCTTCTAAATTTTCTCTTATCTCTTTTACAGAAGCATTTTTTTCAGAAATTAACTCTAAATATTCTTTTTGAATATCTGCAACATCCTCCATAACTTCTTCTGTTTTTAAATACGCTGGAATAGAATTTCTTAGATTAGCTACTTTATAATTTAGTCTATTTAATTTTTCTGAAGTAGTAACAAAATTAGTATTGCTAACCTTTGCTAATTCTGTGTTTACAATGGTAAAATCTTCCCAATCTTCAAAACCTGCAATTCCTTTTGCATCTAGATAATATGAAATGGTTGAACCATCTTTCATTTTATAAGTTCTAGTTTTAATTTCCATTTCGTTTTTAGAACTATTAACTTTTAAATTATCAATTTCCTTATTAATTAAACTATCTTTTACTATTGAATCTTTTACAATTTTAACTTCTGCTATTTCAATAATTTCTTTTTCACTTTTCTTTTTATCATTACATGAAACTATTACTAATGTTATTGCAAAAGCAGCAATTACAAAAAGGTTTATTAAACTATCTTTAATTTTTTTCGTACTCATAATTTCTTTTTTTACAAAGATAAAATCAAGGCAGAGTCTCACTTTGCTCATATCAATTAAATTTTTGTTCTTATAAGAAAACTGAAAATTATCAAGTCATTATTTTTTATAAAGACTACTTTAAAAATGATTAATTTTGTTGCTGAAAATTATGAGCATTATTTCTAAAGACATACAAAAGGCAATTAGTCTATTAACTAATGAAGAATTAGTTGCAATACCTACAGAAACTGTATATGGTTTAGCAGGTAATATTTTTAGTGAAAAAGCAATTAAAAAAATCTTTGAAACAAAAAAAAGACCTTCATTTAATCCTTTAATTGTCCATATTTCTTCTATCAATGATTTAACAAAAGTGGTTAGTTATTTGCCTGAAAAAGCAAAAATTTTAGCACAACATTTTTGGCCTGGTTCTATGACCTTAGTTTTACCTAAAAAGGAAACAATCCCAGATTTAATTACTGCTGGTAAAAGTACAGTGGGTGTTCGTGTACCAAATCATCCAGTTGCTTTAGAATTGTTACATAAACTATCATTTCCATTAGCTGCACCAAGTGCAAATCCTTTTAATAGCATTAGTCCTACAAAACCAGAACACGTAGAAAATTATTTTAAAAATGATATTAAAATGGTGCTTGATGGAGGTAATTGTTTAAAAGGAATAGAATCTACTATTATTGGTTTTGAAAATGAAGAACCAGTGATTTACAGATTAGGATCACTTACTATTGAAGAGATACAAGATGTGGTTGGAGATGTCATTGTAAAGAATGAAAAAGAGGAAAATCCTGATGCTCCAGGAATGTTAAAAAAGCATTACTCACCTAAAACAAAAACTGTTTTTACAGATAATATTAGTAATGAAATTAAAAAGTATTTACCAAAAAAGATAGGAATACTTTCTTTTTCAGATACTTTTAAAACTAATGATGTAGTGCATGAAATTATTCTAACAGATAATTTTGACATGAATATAGCTGCCTCAAAACTATACAGTGCTTTACATGAGTTAGACCATTTAGAATTAGATGTAATTATAGCTGAAAAAGTACCTAATATTGGGTTAGGAAAATCTATAAATGATAGATTAAAAAGAGCTTCTTCTTAATTTATTCTTTTTCTTTAAGTAGAGAGAATAAAGCAGATCTAAAAATAGATAGTAAAATACTAAAAAACAGTGCAGTCCAAAACCCATTTACAGTAAAGCCATCAACTAATTTATTTGCTAAAAGAATAATAATAGCATTAATTACAAAAAGAAACAATCCAAAAGTTACAATAGTTGCTGGTAGTGTAAAAAATATAAGTAAGGGTCTTACAAACATGTTTAATAAAGAAATCACTAACGCTACAATTATAGCAGATAAATAACCGTTTACACTTACCCCAGGTAAAATATTAGCCAAAACAATAACAGCTAAAGCCGTTAATAAAATTTTTAATAGTGTATTCATAATAATTATTTTTTCTGAGCGTCTTCAGCAGCTTTTCTTTCTAATTCTGCTTGAAATTCTTCCATTACAGGTTTTACTGTACTATCAGGAATATCAGCAACTTTTATATACATTAAACCATCTACTGCATTGTTAAATTTAGGGTCTACATTAAAAGCTACTAATCTTGCATTCTGTTTTACATATTTTTTGATAAGTACAGGAATACGTAAGGCACCAGGTTCTATTTCATCTATAACTTTATCAAATTTTTGCATGTCTGCTTTTGTAGAGTCAAAAACAAAATCTTTATCTGCATCTTTTAATTGAACCTTAAATTCTTTTTTAGGTTGTATGTATTGAGCAATGTAAGGATCGTAATAATGAGATTTCATAAACTCAATCATTAACGATTTAGAAAAATCTGAAAACTGATTACTAATAGAAACACCACCCATTAAATATTTATGTTCTGGGTATCTTAAGGTTACATGTACAATTCCTTTCCATAACAAGAAAAGAGGCATAGGTTTTTGTTGATATTCGCCTATAATAAAAGCACGCCCCATTTCTATAGTGTTTTCCATCATTTGATGAAGCTCTGGTTCTATCCTAAAAAGCGTCTGTACATAAAAACCATTGATACCATATTTTTTAAAGATCTCTTTACCTAATCCCATTCTATACGCACCTGCTAAGCAGTTAGCATCTCTATCCCACAAAAACATATGATAGTAATATTTATCATATTTATCTAGGTCAATAGATTTGTTTGTACCTTCTCCAACATCTCTAAAGGTTATTTCTCTAAGTCTACCAATTTCATGCAATAAATTAGGAATCTGTTTTGCATTGGCAAAAAACACTTCATAATTTTTACTTTCTAAAAGCCTACCATTATTTTCTCTTAGAGCATCAACTTCTTTTATAAAAGACTCAACATTTCTTTGAGCAGTAATTTTTTTAGCAGGTTTTTTTATTTTTATGTTTTCTGTAGATAGTAGTTTGCTTTTCTTTTCAAAAGGATTAGCTAACATGTAGGTTTTCTTTCTAATAAACTCGTAGAAAGAATTCATGTCTTTATATTCTTGTTGGTCTTTTACATAAATGGGTTTACCAATTCTAACCTTAATAACTTTACCTTCTTGAGAAATTACTTCAGAGGGTAATTTAGCTGTTCTAAGTGTATCACTAATTTTTGATAGAATATAAAATAGTCTACTATTTTTTGCATGAAAGTAAATGGGGATTACAGGTACTTCTGCTTTTTTAATTAATCTTACAGCTCCTTGTTCCCAAGGTTTGTCTACTTTTAATTTACCATCTTTATAAGTAGATACTTCACCTGCAGGAAAAATACCTAATGGCTTACCCTCTTTTAAATGAGATAATGCACTTTTAATACCAGCTACACTAGATTTTGCATCCTTTCTGTTTTCAAAAGGATTTACAGGCATTACATAAGATTTTAAAGGCTCTATTCTATGTAATAAAAAGTTAGCTATAATTTTGTAATCTGCTCTTTTTTCAAGTAATAATTTTAAGAGTAAAATACCATCTACACCACCCAAAGGATGATTAGAAATAGTAATAAAAGCTCCATCTTTTGGTATTCTTTTTAAATCTTCTTCTGGTACTTGAAACTCTATATTACAATCGTCTAAAACACCATTCAAAAAATCTAAATCAGACTTATTTTTATTTCTGTTATAAATTCGATTGAGTGCAGATATACGAAGTACTTTAATAAGTAACCACCCAATGAATGTTCCAATAAAACCGAGTTTCTGTAAACCAAGTACTTTTGAAATCTCTTTTGATGTTACTAATGCCATAAATTATCGTAAGTGATAACTGCAAACTTAGTAAAAAATTTGAAACAAAAATTTAGTTAGTTAGGTTTTACAACAATTTGAGAAGTCTCTTTATTAATCTGAGTCAATAAGGATTCACCTTTTTGTTCAATAACAGAGATTGCATCAGCATTAAAATGACGAACAGTATATAAATCTACCTCTTTTTGAACATCTATTTTAAACTGGCCATTTAACTCGTTATAAAACTCATCGAACTTGCCAAATTTATTGTCTATGCAAACAGAAAAACTAATTGCAGAGTTTTGAATCAAATTAACTTTTAGTTGATAATCATGCAGTTTTTGAAATATAAAACTAATATTATTTTCTACCATAAAAGAGAAATCTAAAGCAGAAATCGATACTAAAATCTGATTTTTCTTAACAATAAAACAAGGTATATAAGGTACTAAAGTAGTACCCTTAGAAACTTTTGTGCCAGCTGCTTTTGGGTTTACAAAAGAACGAACTAGTAAAGGAATTTCTTTTCTTTCTAAAGGTTGTAATGTTTTTGGATGTATTACAGAAGCTCCATAAAAAGCCATTTCAATAGCTTCTTCATATGATATTTGTTGTAGCAAAGTGGTTTTTTCAAACACTCTTGGATCTGCATTTAAAACACCATCTACATCTTTCCAAATGGTAACACTTGCTGCGTTTAAACAATATGCAAAAATACCTGCAGTGTAATCTGATCCTTCTCTACCTAAAGTGGTTGTGTTTTCTGTATCATTAGCAGCAATAAAACCTTGAGTAATATTTATTTTTGTAGCATCTACTTTTTCTGTGATTAGTTCTTGAGTTAACTCCCAATCTACTTTTGCATCTCTGTAATTACTATCTGTTTTTATAAAGTTTCTAGCATCGAACCAAATGTTTTCTGTGCCTATTTTTTCTAAATAAGCACTTACTATTTTTGTAGATAATAACTCTCCAAAGCAAATTATTTGATCGTATACATAATTATATCTCTTAGAAGTATTTCTAGCCAAAAACCAACCTAATTCACCAAATAAAACATCTACTTTTTCATAAATAGCATCAGTTTTATCAAATAAAGAACTCATTATTTTTTTGTGGTAATCTTCTATATAATTTAGTTTTTCTGGTAAATTATCTTTTTTGTTATAGTAAGCATCTACAACTTCTTCAAAAGCATTAGTCATTTTACCCATTGCAGAAACTACAACAAGAGTGTCTTTAGCACCTTCGTTTTTAATAATAGAAGCTACATTTTTTACACTATCTGCATCTTTTACAGAGGCTCCTCCAAATTTAAAAATCTTCATTTCTAATTGTTTTCTATAAATTTTGCTAAATTTTCTTTATTCATTTGTACAACAGACCAGTCATTTAAATAAGTGGCTCCTGTACTTTTATAAAAGTTAATTGCATTTGTATTCCAATCGATTACCTCCCAAGCAACTCTATTAAAATTATGGTCATAAGCATATTTTAATACAGCTGTGTATAAAGCTTTTCCTGCTCCAATTTTTTGTCTGCTTTGGGTTACAATTAAATCTTCTAAATGAATGGTTTTACCTTTCCAAGTAGAATATCTTTCATAAAATAAAGCAATACCAATTATTGTATTATTTTCTTCAGCAACAAATAATTTAAATTTTGGATTTTCACAAAAACCATCATTTAATAAATCTTCAACAGTAATTTCTACAGCATCTGGTTCTTTCTCAAAAACAGCTAGTTCTGTAATTAGATTTAATACAGATTGCACATCTTCTTTTTTAGCTTCTCTTATTATAAAACTCATAATTAGGTATTTCTTTGGCAAAGATATGTGATTAGATTTTGCTTGAAAAAAAATGAATTTTTTGAACATTTATTTTTGATTTGTTAAAAATATGCATCAAAAATTGAAGAATCATTTTAACGAAAACTTTGTCGTAAACTATAAAAATTTGCATCTTTGTGAATATCTACTATTTCAAAGAAAATGACTTTCAAAAAACAAACCTTAGGAGAATTTATTATTGAAAACCAATCTTCATTTAAATATTCTTCAGGAGAACTTTCACGATTAATTAATTCGATAAGATTAGCAGCTAAAGTAGTTAACCATGAGGTAAATAAAGCTGGTTTAGTTGATATTATTGGTGCTGCTGGCGATACAAATGTTCAAGGCGAAGATCAACAAAAATTAGATGTTTATGCCAATGAAAAATTTATACAAACACTTACAAAAAGAAATATTGTTTGTGGTATTGCTAGTGAAGAAGAAGATAGTTTTATCTCTATAAACAGTCAAGACGAAAATCATCAAAATAAATATGTAGTTTTAATAGATCCATTAGATGGTTCCTCTAATATAGATGTTAATGTTTCTGTTGGTACTATTTTTTCTATTTACAGAAGAGTAACTCCTGTTGGTACACCTGTTCAATTAAAAGATTTTTTACAAAAAGGCAGTGAACAAGTTGCTGCTGGTTATGTAGTTTATGGTACTTCTACAATGTTAGTATACACTACAGGACATGGAGTTAATGGTTTTACATTAAATCCTGCAATTGGTTCTTTTTATTTATCACATCCAAATATGACTTTTCCAGAAGATGGAGGAATTTATTCTGTAAATGAGGGTAATTATCAAGACTTTCCACTAGGAGTTAAAAAGTATATCAAATATTGCCAAGAAGAAGAAGGTGATAGACCTTATACTAGTAGATATATTGGTTCTTTAGTTTCAGATTTTCATAGAAATATGATTAAAGGAGGGATATATATGTACCCAAAAGGATCTAGAAATCCTAATGGAAAATTAAGACTTTTGTATGAATGTAATCCTATGGCTTTTTTAGCAGAACAAGCAAATGGTAAATCTTCTGATGGTTATACAAGAACTTTAGATGTAGTGCCTACTGAACTTCATCAAAGAGTACCATTTATTTGTGGAAGTAAAAACATGGTCGAAAAATTAGAAGAATTTATGCAAGAATTTGGTGAATAAATCATTTCTATGCAGCTATAAGTTAACAAAACGCTAATATCTTGTTATCTGATTAATTAATGTTTAAATTTGTTGAACAGAAATTAATATAAACTTTTTAAAAATAAAATTATGGCTTTTGAATTACCAGAATTAGGATATGCACATGATGCACTAGAACCACATATTGATGCAAGAACTATGGAGATACACCATGGAAAACATCATAATGGATATACAACAAAATTAAACGCTGCAATTGAAGGCACAGATTTAGAAGGTAAATCTATAGAAGATATTTTAACAAATTTAGATATGAGTAATGGAGCTGTTAGAAATAATGGTGGAGGTTTTTACAATCACTCATTATTCTGGACAGTAATGAATCCAAATGATAGAGGATATTTATCTGGAGAATTAAAAGATGCTATTGAAGCAGAATTTGGTTCTAAAGAAGCCTTTATAGATGCTTTTTCTAAAGCAGCAGCAACTCAGTTTGGTTCTGGATGGGCATGGTTATGTGTGCATAAAGGAGGTAAAGTAGAGGTTTGTTCTACACCAAATCAAGACAATCCATTAATGCCAGGTGTTTCTTGTGGAGGAACTCCTATTTTAGGATTAGATGTTTGGGAACATGCTTACTATTTAAACTACCAAAACAGAAGACCAGATTATATAGATGCTTTTTTTAAAGTAATTAACTGGAACGAAGTAGAACGCAGATATGCTGAAGCTAAGTAATCAGATACAATACATTACAAAAAGCGATAGAGTTTATTTTCTATCGCTTTTTTTATGTCCTTATCTTAAAAAACATGTTTTCATATTATTCCCTACATTTGTTTAAAATCAATAGGTATTATGGATTATTTTGCACATGAAACTGCTGTAATAGATGATGATTGTCAAATTGAAAAAGGCACAAAAATTTGGCATTTTAGTCATATTATGTCTAATTGTAAAATTGGCAAGAATTGCAATCTGGGTCAAAATGTAGTGGTTTCTCCTGATGTTATTTTAGGCAATAATGTTAAAGTACAGAACAATGTGTCTATTTATACAGGTGTAATTTGTGAGGATGATGTTTTTTTGGGTCCTTCAATGGTATTTACTAATGTGATAAACCCAAGAAGTGCTATAAATAGAAGAGGACAATACCAAAAAACCTTAGTTAAAAAAGGAGCTAGTATTGGCGCAAATGCAACTATTATTTGTGGTAATGATATAGGTGAATATGCTTTTATTGGAGCAGGAGCAGTAGTCACTAAAGAAATACCTGCTTATGCTTTGGTAGTGGGTAATCCTTCTAAACAAATTGGTTGGGTTTCAGAATATGGGCATAGATTAGCATTTGATGAACAAGGATTTGCAATTTGTAAGGAAAGTGGAGAAAAATATCAATTGAAAAACAATCAAGTAGAAAAAATATAAACTAAAAAAATCCAAAGAATATTCTTTGGATTTTTTTTAATTAATTCTAGCTGTAAAATAATAGAATTATGGTGCAGGGTTAGGAATTTCTGCATGTACAGCGTTAATTTCTTTTATAATTTCATCAGATAAATCCACATGTATAGAATTGATATTTTCTTTTAACTGATCCATTCTTGTAGCTCCAATAATATTACTTGTTACAAAAGGTAATTGATTAACAAATGCTAAAGACAATTCAGACAATGTTAAATCATGCTTTTTAGCAATTTCTAAATATTTTCTAACTGCGTTCTCAGAATTTTCGTTTTTGTAACGAGCAATAAATCTAGGAAATAATGTTCCTCTAGCACCATCAGGTAAGTTGCCATCTAAATATTTGCCAGATAAAACTCCTTGTGCTAATGGAGAATAAGCTAATAAACCAATATTTTCACGCATCGAAACTTCGCTCATACCTACTTCATATCCTCTATGAATTAAAGAATATGAATTTTGAACAGTTACTGGTCTTGGTAAATTATATTCGTTTGAGGCTTGTAGATATTTCATAGTACCCCAAGGAGTTTCGTTAGACAAACCAACTTGTCTAATTTTACCTGCTTTTACAAGTTCTTGCAATCCTTCTAAGATTCCTAAATAATCTTCTGCTTCTTGTTCTGCAGTTTTATACGGATAATCTCTTACTCCAAATACATTAACACCTCTATTTGGCCAATGCAATTGGTATAAATCTATATAATCTGTTTGTAATCTTTGTAGACTTTTATCAATCGCATCAAAAATATTTTCTTTATTGATTCCACCTTTTCTAATATGGGCAGTATAATCTCCACCACCTGCTATTTTAGAGGCTAAAACAACCTTATCTCTATTGCCAGTTTTTTTAAACCAAGTACCAATAATACGTTCTGTATCTCCATAAGTTTCTGCATTTGCAGGCACAGGATATAACTCTGCTACATCAAAAAAGTTCACACCTTGTTCTAAAGCAAAGTCCATTTGTTCATGACCTTCTGCTTCTGTGTTTTGGTTTCCCCAAGTCATGGTTCCTAAACAAATTTTAGAAACTTTAATATCTGTATTTGGTAGTGTTGTGTATTTCATTAAATCTTGTAATTTTAATAGTTTTACAAAAATAAGGCTTATTTAGCAGGATATTAAATCAACAAAAAAAGTTCTCAAAATTTGAGAACTTTTTTAACATATATTTTAAGAAATCTTACTTTAAAATGGCTTCAATACCAGGTAAAGATTTTCCTTCTAACATTTCTAGCATGGCTCCACCTCCTGTAGACACATAGCTAACTTTATCTGCAAAGCCAAACTGTTTTACTGCAGCAACTGAATCACCACCACCAACTAAAGAAAATGCACCATTTTTAGTGGCTTTATCAATTGAATGCCCTAAAGCAATTGTACCTCCAGCAAAAGATTCCATTTCAAAAACCCCTAAAGGACCATTCCATAAAATAGTTTTAGATTGATTAACAATACCATCAAAAATTTCTTGTGATTTTGGTCCAGCATCTACACCTTCCCAACCATCAGGTATTGCATTAATGTTACAAATTTGAGTATTGGCATCATTACTAAAATTATCTGCAGCAATAACATCTACAGGTATGTGAACTTGCACACCTTTAGCTTCTGCTTGTTTTAAAATTTCTAAAGCTAACTCTTGTTTGTCATCTTCACAAATAGAGTTTCCAATTTTACCTCCTTGCGCTTTTATAAAGGTAAAACTCATTCCTCCACCAATAATTAAATGATCTACTTTATCTAAAATGTTTTCGATTACTGTTATTTTTGAAGATACTTTTGCACCTCCTAAAATTGCTAATACTGGTTTTTCAGAGTTGTTTAATACTTTATCTATACTTTCAATTTCTCTAGCTAATAAACTTCCAAAACATTTATTCTCTTCGAAAAATTGAGCAATAATTGTAGTTGATGCGTGTGCTCTGTGTGCAGTACCAAAAGCATCATTTACATAAATATCACCTAATTTAGAAAGTTGTTCTGCAAAAGTTACGTCACCTTTAGTTTCCTCTTCATAAAAACGAAGATTTTCTAAAAGTAAAATTTCACCAGACTCTAAATTAGCAGCAGCTTGTTCTACTTTTTCACCTACGCAATCATCAACAAATTTTACGTTACAACCAATAATTTCAGTAACTTCATCTACAATATGGCCTAAAGAAAATTCATCTTGTTTTCCTTTTGGACGACCTAAATGAGACATTAAAATACAACTACCACCATCTTCTAAAATCTTAATAATTGTTGGTTTTGCAGCTTGAATTCTAGTAGCATCTGTTACTTCAAACTTGTCATTTAAAGGCACATTAAAATCTACTCTTATAATTGCTTTTTTGTCTTTAAAGTTAAAATCGTTTAAGGTTTTCATTGTTGAATCATTTTTAACAAAAATACTTTTTTATTTATGGTTGATAAAATGCAAACTATAAAAGTTAAGTTAACGTTTTCGCTTATTAATTAGTTCAAATTAGTCTGTCTATTTTTTAATAATTTAATAGCAACTAAAATCAGTAAAAACCCTGCAGCTATAAATGCTGTAAAACCAAGTGTATTTTGCTTTGTTTGGTTAGCAATACCTATAGCAATTAAAGCCCAAGAACCAACCAAGGCAAAACCATTCATATTTCTTTTAAAAATGATTATTGCATTTATAATTACAGCAATAAGTATCATAATAATTGTCCAGATTTCATCAGAAATTCCAAAACCATTCCAATTTATTTTTACTAAGTAAGAAGATACATTTGCCACACTTGCCAAAGTTACCCAACCACTATATATGGTAAAAGGTAAATACAAAAATAGTTGTTTAGAGCTGCTAACTTTATCTATGTTAACACCTAAGTTTAAGACTATTTTAAGTAGAGAAATTAATAAAAGAAAAATAAAAAAACAAGATAAGCCTGTGTAACCATAAATCCAACTAAAAACCCAGCTACAATTTGCAATACAAGAAATTATAAACCAAAAGCCAATTTTTTCTATAAAGCTATCATCAGCACCTTTTTTAAATAAACTTCTTCCTTGATAAACAGCAAAACCCAATAAAAATAAATAGATAAGCCCCCATATAGAAAATGCATAACCAGCAGGAGTAAATAAAGATTTTATGTTATCTGAAATACCACCAATAGTTTTACCATCCATAATGCCAGTATTTGATAAATAATTTATAAAAATAGTTGAACCAAATGCGAGACCGTTTAAAATTTGTAGTGTTTTTTTCATTTTTTCTGACTTTTTTAATTGCATTAAATTTACGAATATTAAACTTAAATTTTAGGAAAGCTCTATATTTGCTTTATGCTTTTTAATCAAATTATAGGTCAAGATCATATAAAAAAACACCTTATAAAGTCAGCAGAAAATGGCAGAATACCTCATGCTCAATTATTCGTTGGTAAAGAAGGTTGTGGCACTTTACCAATGGCAATTGCTTATGCTCAATTTTTATTGTGTAATTTTTCTAATGATGTAGATGCTTGTCAAATAAAATGCAATAAGCTTCAGCATCCAGATTTACATTTTGCTTTTCCTGTAACCACAAACGATTCTGTTAAAAAACATCCTGTTAGTAATTTGTTTTTAGAAGATTGGAGGGCATTTGTGGCAAACCAACCTTATGGAAGTTTATTTAATTGGTTACATCATATAGGTGTAGAAAATAAACAGGGTTTAATTGGTGTAGATGAAGCTGAAGATGTTGTAAAAAAACTAAAATTAAAAAGTTACGAAGGTGGTTTTAAAGTGATGATTATTTGGATGGCAGAAAAAATGAATATTGCTGCTGCAAATAAATTATTAAAACTAATTGAAGAGCCCCCAGAAAAAACGGTTTTTATACTGATCACAGAAAACGAAGAGCAGATTATAAACACCATTAAATCAAGATGCCAAGCTTTACATTTTCCTACTTTATCAGAACAAGATATTGCAAATGCTTTGGTTGTAAACAATCAAGTAGATGATAAAAAAGCTGTGCATATTGCTCATCAATGCGAAGGTAATTTAAATAAAGCATTACATTTATTGCATGAAGATTCTTCTGATTTGGTTTTCGAGGAATGGTTTGTTACTTGGATTAGAACTGCATTTAAAGCTAAAGGAAATGCTAGTGTTGTAAAACAATTAATTGCTTGGTCTGAGACTATTGCAAAGTCTGGCAGAGAAACACAAAAACGATTCTTAGAGTACTGTTTACAATTTTTTAGACAAGCGTTATTATTAAACTATAAGTCTGATCAGTTGGTTTTTATGGAGACAAAAACAGGTTTTAATCTAACTAAATTTGCACCTTTTGTACATTCAGGAAACATCTTAGAAATTGAAAAAGAACTAAATGACGCTATGTATCATATAGAAAGAAATGGTAATGCAAAAATTATTTTGTTAGATCTTTCTATGAAACTAACTCGTTTTCTGCATAAAAAAGAAGAGAAGGTTTAAAATAGATTTACCTTTTCCAAGTACCTCCATATACATAATTTGGATTTCCTTCTTTTACTTTTAAAAGGCACTCTTTACATGTAAAAACCCAAGCTTTTGGCAATTTATATTGAATTCTATACATTGTAGAGAATTCTTTTTCACAAACAACACAGTATTTTTCTCTGGATTTTGTGGGCATTAACTAGATTTTTACAAATTTGTTAAACGAGCAACATACTTGCCAATCACATCAAATTCTAAATTTACAGTATCTCCAATTTGTAAAGTTTTGAAAGTGGTATTTTCCCAAGTGTAAGGAATTATGGCTACAGAAAAACCGTTTTTAGTAGAGTTTACAACAGTTAAGCTTACTCCATTAATAGTAATAGATCCTTTTTCTATAGTAACATTATTCTTATCAGAATTATATTCAAAAGTATAAACAGTACTTCCGTTTTCATCTTTAATGTTTGTGCATACTCCTGTTTCATCAACATGACCCTGTACAATATGTCCATCTAACCTATCACCTAATTTCATAGCACGTTCTAGATTAACAATATTATTAGTTTTTAAAAACCCAATATTGGTTTTATCTAAAGTTTCTTTAATGGCAGTTACAGTGTATTCATCATTATTAATAGCCACAACAGTTAAGCAAACTCCATTATGAGCTACGCTTTGGTCTATTTTTAATTCGTGAGTAATAGTACTTTTAATTGTTAAATGAAGATTTTCTTGCTCTTTCTCAACATTTGTAACAGAGCCAAGTGTTTCTATAATTCCTGTAAACATATCATTAAAAATTAGTTACTTTTGTAAGTACAAAAATACGCATATTACAAGAGTTACTATGGATAAAACTGATAAAATAGTTGTAGGGATTTCAATTGGAGATTTAAATGGTATTGGTATTGAAGTAATTTTAAAAGCCTTTCAAGATAAAAGGATGTTAGAATTATGTACACCTGTTTTATTTGGGGCAACAAAAGTAGTTTCATATCATAAAAAAGCTTTAAATCTAGAAGTTCCTGTTCATGGAATTACTAATATCGATCAGATTAATCCAAATAAAATTAATGTTTTAAATATTTGGAAAGAAGAAGTGAAAATTGATTTAGGCAAAGCCACAAAAGAGTCTGGTACATATGCAGCAAAATCTTTAGAAGCAGCAAGAAATCATTTAAAAGAAAACAAGGTTGATGTTTTAATTACTGCACCAATTAATAAAGAAAACATACAGTCTGATTCTTTTAATTATCCTGGTCACACAGAATATTTAGAAGCGAATTTAGAAGGTAAAAGTTTAATGATTTTACTTACTGATGAGTTAAGAATAGGATTAATTACTGGTCATATTCCTATAGCAAAAGTAGCAGAAACCATTACACCAGAGTTGATAAAAGACAAGGTTGATACGATGCATGAATCTTTGAAAAGAGATTTTGGTATTGTAAAACCAAAAATCGCAGTTTTATCTTTAAATCCACATTGTGGAGATAATGGAGTTATAGGCAAAGAAGATGATGAAATTATTAAACCAACTGTTCAAGAAATTGCAACATCAGGTAAATTGGTTTTTGGTCCTTATGCAGCAGATGGTTTTTTTGGTTCTAAAACCTACAAACAATTTGATGGAGTTTTAGCCACTTATCATGATCAAGGTTTAGCACCTTTTAAAGCATTGTCTTTTGGTAAAGGAGTTAATTTTACAGCAGGGTTAAATCATGTTAGAACCTCTCCAGATCATGGAACAGGGTATGATATTGCAGGAAAAAATTTAGCAAATTCATCATCATTTACAGAGGCTTTATTTACTGCTTTGCAAGTTTTTAATTGTAGAAACGAGTATAAAGAAATCACTAAAAACCCTCTGCCAATTTCTTAAAAAAGAAAGATTTCTATTTTTTAAAAGAAAATATTGTAGAAAAACATTTTTTTGTATCTTTGCACGCTCAATTGATGATTGATAATGAAAGACTTGAAACAATACAACATACAGTTTGTAGGATTAAAAGAAGGTATTCATTTATTTAATTACAAAATTGAGAACAAGTTCTTTGACGCATTTAATTATAATGAGTTTGAATCATCAGATGTAAGTATAGATTTACATTTTACAAAAAAAAGTACTTTAATAGAGTTAGTTTTTGAAGCTAATGGTACAGTAGAAGTGCCTTGTGATATTACAAACGAGTTATACCATCAAAAAATTGAAGCAACCTTACCAATTGTGGTTAAGTTTGGTCCAGAATATAATGATGACAATGAAGAAATTTTAATTCTGCCTCATGAAGCATATGAATTAAATGTTGCTCAATTTATTTATGAAATGATTGTTTTGGCAATTCCAACAAAAAGAATTCATCCAGATGTAGAAAATGGAACAATGCAATCAGAAATTCTAAATAAATTAGAAGAATTAGAAGTTAAAGAGACAAAAGAAGTAGAAAATATAGACCCTAGATGGGATAAATTAAAGAATTTAATAACAGAAAAAAAGACATAAAATGGCACATCCTAAAAGAAAAATATCTAAAACAAGAAGAGATAAAAGGAGAACTCATTATAAAGCATCAGCTCAGCAAATTGCTACAGATCCAACAACTGGAGAAGCTCATTTATATCATAGAGCTCACTGGCACGAAGGTAAATTATATTACAGAGGTCAAGTTGTTTTAGAATCTTCAGCTGCAGAAGCTTAAAAAATACTAAATTTAGATTTTTTAAAAACCCTCAATTTTGAGGGTTTTTTTACGTTTTATGATAAAATTTGACCGTTTATAGTTACATTTCATCAAAAATGTAAAATATTTCCATTATTTTTGACCGTTCTAAACTTTAGAAATTAAACCATTATTATGACAAAAATCACTGCAGCAATTACAGCAGTTGGCAAATATGTTCCAGAATATGTTCTAACAAATAAAGAGTTAGAAACCTTTGTAGACACCAATGATGAGTGGATAACCACAAGAACAGGTATAAAGGAAAGAAGAATATTAAAAGGCGAAGGTTTAGGTACTTCTTATATGGCCATAAAAGCCGCAGAAGATTTATTAAAAAAGTCAAATACTAATCGTGAAGAAATAGATATGGTAATTGTTGCAACTGCAACACCAGATTTACCAGTAGCTGCAACAGCAGCTTATACAGCTTCTAAAATAGGAGCTATAAATGCTTTTTCTTATGATTTACAAGCAGCTTGTTCTAGTTTTTTATATGGTATGTCTACAGCTTCTAGTTATATAGAATCTGGTAGATATAAAAAAGTGTTACTCATAGGTGCAGATAAGATGTCTTCAATAATTGATTATAAAGACAGAGCAACTTGTATTATTTTTGGAGATGGAGCTGGAGCTGCCTTATTCGAGCCAAATAATGAAGGTTTAGGCCTACAAGATGAGTTTTTAAGAAGTGATGGGATAGGAAGAGACTTCTTAAGAATAGAAGCTGGTGGTTCTATTTTGCCTCCAACTTTAGATACAGTTAAAGAGGGTAAACATTTTGTTCATCAAGAAGGTAAAACAGTATTTAAGTATGCTGTTTCTAATATGGCAGATGTATCTGAAAAAATGTTAACAAGAAATAACTTAACAGAAGAAGATATTCAATGGTTAGTGCCACACCAAGCAAATAAAAGAATTATAGAAGCAACAGCGAAAAGAGTAGGTGTTGGGCCAAATAAAGTAATGATGAATATACATAAATATGGTAATACAACATCAGCAACTTTGCCTCTTTTATTAGCAGACTATGAAAAAGAATTGAAAAAAGGAGATAATTTAATTTTTGCCGCTTTTGGAGGTGGTTTCACTTGGGGAGCTATCTATCTAAAATGGGCATACAATTCATAAATAAACAACTAAACAATAAGAAAAATGGATATTAAAGAAATTCAAAATCTTATAAAATTTGTAGCAAAATCTGGCGCAAGCGAGGTAAAGTTAGAAATGGAAGATGTGAAATTAACAATTAGAACAGGTTCAGGTAAAACAGAAACAACTATTCTACAAGCTTCTCCTGTAGCAAGTATGCCTCAAGTACAGGCAGCACCAGCTCCAGTTTCTCAACAACCAGCAGCTGAGCCAGCAGCTCCTGCAAAAAATGATGCGAATGACGATGCTAATTACGTTACTGTAAAATCGCCAATTATTGGAACATTTTATAGAAAACCTGCTCCAGATAAACCAAATTTTGTTGAAGTTGGTTCAGACATTTCTTCTGGAGATACAGTTTGTGTTATTGAAGCTATGAAATTATTTAATGAGATAGAATCTGAAGTTTCTGGTAAAATTGTAAAAGTTTTAGTTGATGATTCTTCACCAGTTGAGTTTGATCAACCTCTATTTTTAGTAGATCCATCTTAATTTTAGATTATTAGATTTTTAGTAATAAAATATCTAGCAATTAAATAGTTAAAATAATCAAAATTCTAAAAGATGTTTAAAAAAATATTAATTGCCAACAGAGGAGAAATAGCTCTACGTGTTATTAGAACCTGTAAAGAAATGGGTATAAAAACTGTTGCTGTTTACTCTAAGGCAGATGCTGAAAGTTTGCATGTTAGGTTTGCTGATGAAGCAGTTTGTATTGGACCTGCACCAAGTAGCGAATCTTACTTAAAAATGGCAAATATTATTGCAGCAGCAGAAATTACAAATGCAGATGCAATTCATCCTGGATATGGTTTTTTATCTGAAAATGCTAAATTTTCTACTCTGTGTGAAGAACACGATATTAAATTCATAGGTGCTACAGGTAAAATGATAGATCAGATGGGAGATAAGGCTAATGCTAAAGCTACAATGAAAGCTGCAGGTGTGCCATGTGTTCCTGGGTCAGATGGTGTAATCACTGACTTTGAAGAATGTAAAAAAGTTGCATTAGAGACTGGTTATCCAGTAATGTTAAAAGCTTCTGCAGGTGGTGGAGGTAAAGGAATGCGTGCTGTTTGGAAAGAAGAAGATTTAAAAGATGCATGGGATTCTGCAAGACAAGAAAGTAAAGCTGCTTTTGGAAATAACGATATGTATATGGAAAAGCTTATTGAAGAGCCAAGACATATAGAAATACAAATCGTTGGAGATGCTTATGGTAAAGCATGTCATTTGTCTGAAAGAGATTGTTCTGTACAAAGACGTCATCAAAAACTAACAGAAGAAACTCCATCTCCATTTATGACAGATGAGTTAAGAGAAGCTATGGGTAATGCAGCTGTTAAAGCAGCAGAATTCATAAAATATGAAGGAGCAGGGACTGTTGAGTTTTTAGTAGATAAGCATAGAAATTTCTACTTTATGGAGATGAATACTCGTATTCAAGTAGAGCATCCAATAACAGAAGAAGTTGTAAACTACGACTTAATTCGTGAACAAATATTAGTTGCAGCTGGAGTGCCAATTTCAGGTAAAAACTATTATCCACAATTACATTCAATTGAGTGTAGAATTAATGCAGAAGATCCTCATAATAACTTTAGACCTGCACCAGGTAAAGTAACATCATTTCATGCTCCTGGAGGTCATGGAGTAAGAATGGATACTCATGTGTATGCAGGTTATATGATTCCACCAAATTACGATTCTATGATCGCTAAATTAATTGTAACAGCTCAAACTAGAGAAGAAGCAATTAATAAAATGAAGAGAGCTTTAGATGAGTTTATTATTGAAGGAATTAAGACAACAATACCATTTCATAGACAATTAATGGATCATCCAGATTATGTTTCTGGTAATTATACCACAAAATTTATGGAAGATTTTAAAATGGAGTCTTAAAGAGATATCACATATAATTTTATTAAAAATAGAGAATACATATATTATTCTCTATTTTTTTTATATTTATAATTAAATTATCATTTAATGAAAATTGATGGAATAGATAAAATAATCATAAGAAGATTAGTTAAAGATGCCAGAACTCCTGTTTTAAGTATTGCTAGAGAGGTAGGTATATCTGGTGCAGCTATTCATCAAAGATTAAGAAAATTAGAAAAATCAAAACTAATAGATGGCTATAAAATGGTCATTAATCCTAAGGCTTTAGGATATACAACTGCAGCTTTTATTGGTATTTTTTTAGATTCTTCAAGTTTGTATTCTTCAGCTATAAAAAGATTAAAAGAAATTCCTGAAGTTGTAGAAAGTTATTATACAACAGGTAATTATGCAATTTTTGTAAAAATTCTATGTAAAAATAACGAAGATTTAATGCATCTTTTAAATAGAGATATACAAGGTATTAAAGGTGTTTCTAGAACAGAAACATTTATTTCTTTAGATCAGCAAATTGATAGACAAATTAGCATATAGTTAATTATCTATTAATTTAAACGATTTAAGGCTCTAATGTTACCGTTTAACAAATAAAAATTAGATTTTTAATTTAAAATTCTCATCTTTGAAGTTAAATTTCCCCAACATAAAAATGAAAGCACTTTCAATTCTTTTAGTTGAAGACGATGAAATAATAAGATTAAAGTTTAAAAAGGTTTGTAAAAACCTTAAAGCTAATCATAGTGTTGTTGAAGCAGAAAATGGAGAAAAAGGTTTAGCTGTTTTAGCAAATCATCATTTTGATTTAATTATTTCTGATTTAAAAATGCCTGTCATGAATGGTATTACATTTATTAAAAATGTAAAAAAAGATGACAGATTTAAAAAAATCCCTTTGGTAGTAATGACAACTTCTGAAGAAGAAGAAGATATGCAACAGTGTAATAATTTATGTGTTGATGGGTATTTTCTAAAATCTTTAAACTTTAAAAAATACGAACAAGAGGTCATTTCTATTTTAGACTATTGGAGTACGAAAGAAAAAGTAATTTCTTAAATTTATTTTTTTATGGAGAAACCTAATATGCAAGTTATTGAGGAGATTTCTGGTAATGATGAAGATTTTAAAAAAAACTTATTAGAAATAATTAAAAAAGAATTTTCTAAAGAGTTTGAAAACTATAATCATAGCTATCTTAAGAAAGATTTTGAAGAAGCATCTGAGTGTGTGCACAAGTTAAAACATAAAATTTCTCTTTTAGGTTTTAAGGAAGAATTACAAAAAGCAGCTTTATTTGAGAAAGAAGTAAAGAAAGGTAATTTAGAATTACATGAAAATTTTATTGATACTTTAAACAAAATTAATGTATATTTATACGATTAGTAACCTAAAGAGTATATTTAAGTAATGAAATGTATTATTATAGATGATGATGAAACTGCAAGACTAATTCTAAAACAACACTGTTTAAACACCTCTAACTTACAGGTTTTATCAGAATTCAGCTCAGCAATTGATGCCATAAAATACTTGAATTCTAATGATGTGGATTTAATCTTTTTAGATATTTATATGCCTTCATTTTCTGGTTTTGATTTTATAAAAACACTTAATAAATCACCAAAAATAGTATTAACTACTTCAGATAAAAACTTAGCTCTTGAAGCTTTTGAGTTTAAAAACGTAATAGATTACTTAGTTAAACCAATAACAAAACAAAGATTTGAAAAATCTTTTGAAAAAGTAGTTTCTTTATCAAAAACAGAAGATTCAACAAATACAAAAGAGAATTTAAATAAAAAATCTGATTATTTATATGTAAGTGTAGATAGAAGGTTAGTTAATGTACATATTCCTAGTATATATTTAATAGAAGCAAAAGGAGACTATATAAATATTAAAACTGATGGAAAAAACTACATAGTTCATTCAACATTAAAAAAGATAGAAGATAAATTACCTGAAGAGTTGTTTTTTAAAGTTCACAGATCCTTTATTATTAATACTTCTGAAATTGTAGACATAGAAGATAATAGTGTAGTTGTTAGAAAAGAAGTAGTACCAGTTAGTAGGTCTAATAAAGGGATTTTAATGGATAAGTTAAACTTATTGTAATAATCAAAGTCGTAAGTTATTTTGTTTTAATCTACACTTTAGCGTCATTCGTCGACAGTTAGTTGAATAGTTTAATAAAAAGTTGTTTCTTTATAGCATATTAAAACAATTATAAATTGGGGGATTTATAAATTGATAATAGGAATAGGATTGAGAAATCAATCCTATTTTTTTTTGTGACCTATATAAATACATACTGGTAGGTACTAGTAGATTATATTCTTTTTCTATATATTTGTAAAATGAATATAGTTTCTTTTAAAGAAAAATCTGGGCAACCTAAATACAAACAGATTGTTAACTCCATAGAAAAGGCAATAGCAAATAATGTTCTTAAAAAAGGAGATAAATTACCGTCTTTAAATATTATTAGAGACACCCACAAGGTTTCTAGAGATACTGTCTTGAATGCTTTTAATGAATTAAAAAATAGAGGTATAATTCATTCAATTGTAGGCAAAGGATATTATGTGTTAAATGAAAACGTGGAGGTTTCAAAAAAAATATTTTTACTTTTTGATGAATTAAATTCATTTAAAGAAGACTTATATGCAGCTTTCTTAGAAAACTTAACTAAAGAAGTTGAAGTAGATATTTATTTTCACCATTTTAATTCTTCAATATTTAATAAACTTATTGATGATAATTTAGGCAAATACACACATTATATTATTATGCCTGCTAACATTAATAACGCCTCTTTTAGTATTAATAAGTTACCAGAAGATAAAGTGTTTATTTTAGATCAAACTAGTAACAAATTAAAAAAATACGCTTCCATTTATCAAAATTTTGAAAAGGATACCCATAAAGGTCTTTTTACAGCACTTCATAAAATTAGAAAGTATCATAAATTAATATTGGTATTTTCTAATACCAAACAACCAGAAGGAATTAAACAAGGATTTACTAATTTTTGTTCTCAATATAATATTGAATCAGAAATATTAAATTCTTTAAAAGATAATGCTCCTGAAAAAGGGGATGTATACATCACTTTAGAAGACAAAGATTTAATAAAAGTAATTAAACAAATAAAAGAGAATAAACTCATTATTTCTAAAGATGTAGGCATTATATCCTATAATGATACCTTGTTAAAAGAGGTTGTAGAAAACGGAATTACAACAATTTCAACAGATTTTAATTATATGGGCAAACGTTTAGCTCAAATGATTTTAGATGATGAAAGAATAGTAATTGAAAACCCTAGTAAACTCATTTTTAGAAAATCTATTTAATATGTTTAAAATCTATCAACATACAGAAAACAATAAAGAATACATAGTTTTAGAAAGTAAGAATAAACAAGCTTATGCTTCAATTTGTTTAGATGAAGGAGCAAGAGTTAAAGAATTACTACTTAATGGAAAATCAATTATAAAAGAACAACCAAATTTTGATTATAGAGACTCTTATGCTTCTTCTATACTATTTCCATTTGCAAGTAGATTAAAAGAAGGAAGCTATTCTTTTAATTATGATTCATATGAATTACATAAAAACGATAAAGGAATTAATGCACTTCATGGATTAGTTTATAATAAAAAGTTTAATTTATTTGAACCAGAAGAGCATCATCACAAATGCTCTGCTACATTTAATTATTACGAACAAAAACCTCCTAATGGTTACCCATTTAAATATTTTTTATCTATAACCTACACACTTTTCAAAGACGATTTTCAAGTAACTATTACTGTAAAAAACATTGATTCAAAATCTTTTCCTTTTACTTTAGGTTGGCATCCATATTTTAATTGTAATGATTTCTCTAAAGCGTATTTACACTTTAAGAGTAGCAAAAAGATAGTTTTTGACAATAATTTAATTACAGAAGCAATTGAAGATTTTAGTATAGACAAAAAATTTTCTTTAGAAAATAAACAACTAGACGATTGTTTTATTCTAAATGAACAAGGAGTAGATTTTATAACTTCTGAGTATCATTTAAAATTAACTTCAGATGCTTTAGAAAACTATTTACAGTTATATACACCAAAGAACAAACCCATAATTGCTATAGAACCTATGACTGGAATTTCTGATAGCTTTAACAATAAAATTGGATTACAGGTTTTAGAACCAAATAAAACCTATGCTGTTAATTTTAGAGTACAATTGATATAATATTTTCATGAATAAAGCACTGATACAAGAAGTAACATCTGAATTTATAAATATTTTTAAAAAAAATCCATTATTGATATTCTCTCCAGGTAGAATCAACATTATTGGAGAACATACAGATTATAATGGTGGATATGTTTTTCCTGCTGCAGTAGATAAGGGTATAGCTGCAGCTATTCAAAAAAGCGATACAGGTAAAAGTACTGCAGTTGCATTAGATTTAAATAGCAAAGTAGAGTTTGATTTAAATAATTTAAAACCATCTAAACAAGGTAGTTGGGAGAATTATGTTTTTGGTGTAGTTGCAGAAATTAAAAATAGAAATAAAGTTGTTGGCGATTTCAATATCGTTTTTAAAGGAAATATACCTGGTGGTGCAGGTATGTCATCATCTGCAGCATTAGAAAACAGTGTTGTATTTGGTTTAAATAAATTGTTTGATTTAGGATTGACTAAAACCGAAATGATTTTAATTTCACAACAAGCAGAACATAATTATGTTGGTGTTAAATGCGGAATTATGGATCAATATGCCAGTATGTTTGGTATCAAAGATCACGCAATATTGTTAGATTGTAGAAGTTTAAAATCAAAGCCATATAAAATTGATTTTAAAAATCATCAATTCATACTTATCAATACAAATGTAAAACATAGCTTATCTGATAGTGCATATAATGATAGAAGATCTGCATGTGAGAATATTGCTAAACTATTAGAGATAGAAACTTTAAGAGATGCAACTGAAGAAGATTTAGAGAAAATAATAGATAAAGTTACTCCAGAAAATTATCAAAAAGCAATGTATGTTATTCAAGAAATTGCAAGAACAAAGAAAGCAGCAAAGGCTATAGAAAATAACGATTTAGAAAAATTAGGTGCTTTAATTTATGCATCTCATAATGGATTACAACACCAATATAAAGTTAGTTGTAACGAACTTGATTTTTTAGTAGACCAAGCCAAAAAAAACAAATACGTTTTAGGAGCTAGAATGATGGGTGGTGGTTTTGGAGGTTGTACTATTAATTTAATTGCAAGAAATAAGGTAAAAGAATTTTCAGAGGCTACTTCAATAGCTTATAAAAACCAATTTGGCAAAGATTGTTCTGTATATTTTATAGAGCTTTCAGAAGGTACACATTTAGTAAAATAATCAACTAAACAATGCAAAATACGAACTTACAAGATTATTCACATAAACGATTTAACATTTTAACAGGAGAATGGGTTTTGGTTTCTCCTCACAGAGCAAAACGTCCTTGGCAAGGTCAAAATGAAGAAATTTCTAAAGAAAAAAGACCTACATATGATAGTACATGTTATTTATGTGCCAGAAATACTAGAATAAATGGAGAGGTAAATCCAGATTATAAAGATGTCTTTATTTTTACGAATGATTTTGCTGCTCTTCAAAAGAATTCACCCTCTTTTCAGGTAAATGACGGATTGTTTAAAGCACAAAGTGAAACAGGTATTTGTAAGGTAATTTGTTTTAGTCCAGATCATTCAAAAAGTTTAGCAGATATGGAAGTTGATGAAATTACGAAAGTTGTACATGCTTGGAAAAAAGAATACATTTCTTTGGGAGAAAATGAATTTATAAACTACGTACAAATCTTTGAAAATAAAGGTGCTGTAATGGGTTGTAGTAATCCACATCCTCATGGTCAAATTTGGAGTCAATCTACTTTACCAAATGAAGTTGATAAGAAAGATAAGCAACAAGCTAATTATTTTAAAGAAAAGAAATCTAGTTTATTAGGAGATTATTTACAACAAGAATTAGAGGTTAATGAGCGAATTATTTTTAAAAATGATGATTTTGTTGTGTTAATTCCTTTTTGGGCAATTTGGCCTTTTGAAGTTATGATTGCTCCTAAAAAACAGCAAAGAAATATTGCTGAACTTTCAGATAGCGAGTCTAGAAATTTTGCTGAAGCTATTTCTGTAATTACAAAAGCATATGATAAGTTGTTTAATACTTCTTTTCCTTATTCAAGTGGAATTCACCAAGCTCCAACAAATGGTAAGAAAAATAATCATTGGCATTGGTACATGAGCTTTTATCCACCTTTATTAAGAAGTGCAACCGTAAAAAAGTTTATGGTAGGTTATGAAATGTTTGGCTCTCCTCAAAGAGATATTACTGCTGAAATAGCAGCTCAAAGAATTAAAGAATTAGTGTAAATAAAAAAATCCGTAATAAATTTATTACGGATTTTTTTAAAATATCTTGAAATACTATTTATTCTGATGGAATAATATGTTTAAATAAATCTAAGGTTTCATTAAAATCTTTCTGCAGTTCTTTTACATACTCTTGATCTGTATCGAAGTTTTCAACTTGATCTATAACACCTCTGTAAAGATATCTAAACGTTAAATCAAACTCTTCAAAAACCATATCAAAGCTTTCAGAATCGAAAGTGCTAAACCATATTAATTTGTCTTTAAATAACTTAATAAGTGTTTTTGCTGCAGCTCTTGCTTTTTCTTGCTCACCCAATTTATAATAAAACTCTGGATATTCTAAAGATAAACTAAAGTGGTCAAAGTCTTTAATTGGTAATTTTTCTAAAGATAAATCTAAGACTTCTATAGCTTTTAAAGTATCTCCTTCTTTAGCAAAAGCAGTAGAAAGTCTCATTAAACTATTACGCATAGAAATGGCATTTCTTTTAGTTTGTTCATCTAAATAAATTTTACCATCATTTATATTTCTCCATTCCCATTTTTTAATGTTGTTATACATTTTTTCTGGATCAATTCTACCAATATCAAAAAGACTTAATTCTCTTGTAAGTTGTCCTTCTTGGTTATATATTTTTGTTGGAGTTTGTATGGGCACTAATTTAAAACCAACACCATCTAACTGTAAATAATCTTTTAACCAGATATATTCACTATCAGAATTAGAACCTCCAGTAAAATAAATAGGTCTTTTCCAATCAAAATTATTTAAAATATCTAACATTAAGATGTTATTCTTACCTATAGCTCTGTCAATTGTAATATCTATATATGGTACAATTTTATCTGCATCTTTTTGAGCAACAATACCATATTTTAAAACGTTTTCTTTATTAACAGGAATTCTAATTTTATTGGTTGGTAATATTTTTTCAGGATTACCATCATCATCTAAATCATAGAAAGTACGCTTGCTATCACTCCTAATCCACTTCATGTAGCTATCTATATCTAAAACAGAATCTTTTAACTGAGGAAATAATTCTTGAAAATAATAAGCAACATCTAATGTTCCATATTTATACTCATCATGAGTTAACTCAGAAGGTATTGGAGCAGCTTTGTAGGTTGCTCTTTTCATTTGATCTATATACCAATCTGTTTGAAAAAGACTTGTGTTTACTAGTTTTATATCAGTTCTAATACCTTCAACTTCTTGCATATACCAAAGAGGAAAAGTGTCATTATCTCCAATTGTAAACATAATGGCATTTGGGTCACAACTTTCTAAATAAGCTTGTGCATTTAAAAAGGTTGTATATCTATTAGATCTATCATGATCGTCCCAATTTTCAGATGCCATAAGAGTTGGCACAGCTAAAAGAGAAACTACAGAAACTGCAATTGCTAAAGCCTTTTTATTTACGAAAGATTTTAAATAATCAAATAAAGCAAAAACACCAAAGCCAATCCAAATTGCAAAAATGTAAAAACTTCCTACAACTGCATAATCACGTTCTCTAGGTTCAAAAGGTTTTGGATTTGTGTAAAATATTATAGCAGCACCTGTAAATAAAAAGAATAAAAATAGCGTGTAGAAGTTTTCTTTATCCCATTTAATTTGAAATAATAAACCTATGATCCCTAAAATTAGAGGTAAAAAATAATAGGTATTTCGTCCTTTATTTTCTAATACTTGAGGTGGTAATTTTTGTTGTGATCCTAGTCTAGCTTCGTCTATAAAATCGATACCACTTAACCAATTTCCATTAAATATATCTAAGTTTCCTTGAGTATCATTTTGACGTCCAACGAAATTCCACATAAAATAACGTCCATACATATAACCAAATTGATAGCTTACCATAAACTTTATATTTTCTGCAAAAGTGGGTCTACGTTTACTGTTTTCAGGAATACTAGCAATAGCTTTGTACATTTTTTCTTTAGATGGATCTACCATTCTTGGGATAAAGCCTTTGTGTTTATCAGACCAATTTGGTAAAACGTCTTTGTAATTATTTACAATTACATATTTGTCTTTTCCGTTAACAACTTTCTTCTCGTATTTTGGTTTATCATCTCTTGTAGGATTGTTTCTATCTTGTTCTCTACTATAAGTGTTAGAGTAATAAGTATCGTAAAAAACGTTAGCATCTCCATATTGTTCACGTTCATAGTAAGCTAGTAATTCACGAGCACTAGAAGGGTTATTTTCGTTAATAGTTGTATTTGCATTTGCTCTAATAGGCAACATCATCCAAGATGAAAAACCAATCATCATAAATAGTAAAGACAAGACTAAATTATTTGCAGTAATTTTATTTTTCTTTCTAGTAAAAGAAAGTCCAAAGTAGAACAAAGCAATTAAAATAATACCAGCAATAATACTTCCAGAATTAAATGGTAAGCCAATAGAATTCACAAAAAACAATTCTGATGCACTAAAGAATTTAAGTGTAAATGGGAATATAAATTTAAATACCAACACTAAAATTAATACAGAAATAACAGAAGCTACTGCAGTAGTTTTTAGATTGATATTCTTATATGTTTTAAAGAAATATAACATTACAATAGCAGGGATCACTAATAAAGAAAGTATGTGAACTCCAAAAGATAAACCAACTACAAAACTGATTAATATTAACCATTTGTTACCTCTTGGTAAGTGTATTTCACTTTCCCATTTTAGACCTAACCAAAATAGAATAGCCATTAAAAATGAAGACATTGCATACACTTCACCTTCTACAGCACTAAACCAAAAACTATCAGAAAAAGTGTAAGCTAAAGAACCTACAACACTACTTCCTAAGATTGCTATATAAGACCCTTCAACAATTCCACCAGATTTTATCGCTAATTTTTGACCTAAATTAGAAATCGTCCAAAACATAAATAAAATAGTAAATGCACTTGCTAAGGCAGACATAAAGTTTACCATTTTTGCAATTTCAGAAACATCTGATGTAAACATTGCAAAAAATGCACCTAACATTTGAAAAAGCGGTGCTCCTGGTGGATGACCAACTTCAAGTTTTACAGCAGTTGATATATATTCTCCTACATCCCAAGCACTAACTGTAGGCTCTATTGTCAATGAGTAAGTTATTAAAGCTATGGCAAAGGTTAACCATCCTAAGATGATGTCCCATTTTTTAAAATTTTTAGCAGTCATAAATACATTATAATGTGTGGGCGAATTTACTAATAAATATGAATAAATCTAATTACTCTAAACTTTTATAAATGAGTTACTTCTCATAAATCTTTGTTAATTTTAAAAATTGATTAAAAATGTTTGTAAAATAAAAAGATTGGCTTAAATTTGCATCCGCTAACAAGCATTGGCCTATGGTGTAATGGTAACACACCGGTTTTTGGTACCGATATTCAAGGTTCGAGTCCTTGTAGGCCAACTTCAAAAGTCTTTACAATTTTTATTGTAAAGACTTTTTTCATTTACGATACTATTAAAATCATTTCCGTTAAATAAAGGGCGCTTTCAATATTAATTTTGATAAAAAATTATTAATTAAAAACAATATAGAATAAAAGTACAAGCATATTTAGCCTTTAATGGTAACTGTCAACAAGCGTTAAATTTTTATGGTGAACTATTTAATGCAGATTTAAAAAACAAAATCACTTACGAAGATAAAAAAGTAGATGTACCACAAGATTACAGAAAAAAAGTTGCAACATACAGAACTAAAAGGGAAAAAAGTACATATTATGGGATATGATGCAACACCAGATTCACCTTTACATCATGGGAGTAATATTCATATGAGTGTTGACTTAAATGATGTAGATGATGCAGAAAATGTGTTTAAAAATTTAGCTAAACATGGTACAACTCATCACGATTTCAGAGAAAGAGAATGGGGTTATTTTGGAAGATGTACAGATAAATTTGGCATAAATTGGATGGTAAATTGTAATTGTTAAAATACTAATAAATCAAAACAATGGATTGTAGGGAACTGCAATCCATTTTTTATCTTTACTAAAATCTAAAATTTGAGGCTTGTAAAATTTACAAAAAAAGGTATTTACTGTATTCCAGGAAAATTTTATTTAGACCCATGGTATCCTGTAGAATATGGAATTATTTCTCATGGTCATGCAGACCATGCAAGATGGGGCAATAAGCATTATTTATGTCATAACCAATCTAAAGCCATTTTACAGCATAGAATTGGCGCTGATATTTCTATAGAAAGTTTACCTTATAATGAATATAAAGTAATTAATGGAGTCAAAGTAAGTTTTCATCCTGCAGGGCATATCATAGGTTCTGCACAAATTAGACTAGAATACAAAGGATATATTGTTGTTTTTTCTGGGGATTATAAAACACAACCTGACTTTATAACTACTCCTTTTGAGCCTGTTAAATGCCATGAATTTATTACAGAAAGTACCTTTGGTTTACCCATTTATAAATGGAAAAGTGAAGAAGAGTTACAACAAGAGTTACAAGATTGGATAGTCCAAAATCAACAAAATAATAGAACAAGCGTTTTTTTAGGGTATAGTTTAGGAAAAGCACAAAGAATAATGAAGTTAGTAGAAAATGTAGAAGAAATTTATGTGCATTCTGCAATTCACAACTTAAATAAAGCCATTGAAAATTCAGGCATAACTTTACCAACCACAAAACTTTTAACTGCTGATTTTAAAAAGACAGAGATTCAAAACAAAATTGTCATTTTACCACCAGCATTATTAGGTTCAAAAATGATAAAAAAAATACCTAATGCTGCAACAGCCATTTGTTCTGGATGGATGCAAATTCGAGGAAATAGAAGATGGAAAGGTGTTGATGCTGGTTTTGCAGTAAGTGATCATGCAGATTGGGATGGTCTCTTATCTGCTGTGAAAGCTACAGAAGCAGAAAAAGTTTATGTTACTCATGGCTCACAAGCAGTATTTTCTAAATATTTAAATGAGATAGGTATTGAAGCACATGAATTAAAAACTGAATTTGGTGAAGATGAATTAGAAACAACAGAGCAGCTAAAAACTGATATTGTTTAATATGAAAGACTTTTCTAATCTAATCAGTGCTATTGAAATTACCAATAAAACAAATGCAAAAATAGAAGCATTAGTTAATTATTTTTCATCTGCTCCAGATAAAGACAAATTATGGCTCATAGCTTTATTTACAGGTAAAAGACCAAGTAGACCAGTAAAATCTAACTTAATGAAAGATTGGTGTATGGAAATCACTAAACTTCCAGAATGGTTGTTTTTAGAAAGCTATTCATCAGTAGGCGATTTAGGAGAAACTTTATCATTGTTATTACCAAACCCAAAACAACACATAGAAAAACCAATACATGTTTGGATTGATGAACTTATAGATCTTAAACAAAAAACAGATCAAGAAAAAAAGGAATATGTTTTAGCTGCTTGGAATGGTTTACAGTCTCAACAACGATTAATTTTTAACAAACTAATTGGAGGTAGTTTTAGAATTGGAGTTTCTAAAAAAACATTGGTAAATGCTTTAGCAAAATTGTCAGGGATTGATGCCAACCAATTGATGCATAGCATTATTGGGAATTGGACACCAGACACTATTACTTTTGATGATTTATTAAATGGAGAACATATTAATTATGATAATTCTAAACCTTACCCTTTTTGTTTGGCTTATGCTTTAGAAGATAGTTTGATAAATCTAGGAGAAGAAAAAAATTGGCAAGTAGAGTATAAATGGGATGGAATTCGTGGTCTAATCATTAAAAGAAAAGAAGAAGTATTTATTTGGTCTAGAGGAGAAGAGTTGGTTACACAACAATTTCCAGAAATTGTAGAAGCAATCTCAAAACTTGAAGGAAGTTTTGTAATAGATGGTGAAATACTGGCCATAAAAGATAATTCAGTTCTACTGTTTAATGACTTACAAAAACGATTAAATCGTAAAAACGTAACAAAAAAGTTATTAGAAGAAGTGCCTGTTGGTTTATACGTTTATGACATTTTAGAGTTTAACGAAGTTGATTTAAGGCAAGAATCAATGCAAGAAAGAAGAATAAAATTAGAACAATTATTTACACATAATACAAGTGATATTTTAAAACTTTCAGAAATCATTGATTTCAAAAATTGGTCTGAATTAGATGCATTAAGAAATGCAGCAAGAAGCTTTAATTCAGAGGGATTAATGTTAAAAAAGAAGTCTTCAATTTATCATGTTGGTCGTAAAAAAGGCGATTGGTGGAAATGGAAAGTAGACCCTTTAACTATTGATGCTGTTATGATTTATGCTCAAAAAGGAAGTGGAAGAAGAAGTTCTAAATTCACAGATTATACCTTTGCTGTGCAAAAAGATGACAATTTAGTAACTGTAGCTAAAGCCTATTCAGGCCTTACAGATAAAGAAATTACCGAAATTTCTAGATGGGTAAATAAAAATGCCATCGAAAAATTTGGCCCTGTAAGAACAGTAAAACCAGAATTAGTTTTCGAAATTGCTTTTGAGGGGATTGCTTATAGTAAACGTCATAAAAGTGGAGTAGCATTGCGTTTTCCCAGAATAAAACGTTGGCGAAAAGACAAAACTGTAAAAGATATAGATACAATCGAGAGTGTTAAATCATTAATAGAAACCAACTAAAATTTGAGCAACTTTAAACAAACTCAAGGATTTCAAATCATTCAAAATTGGATGAAAGAAAAAGGTCATGAACCTTTTAGTTTTCAATCTCAAACTTGGGAACGTTACCATAATAATTTTAGTGGAATGGTGGTAGCACCAACAGGTTTTGGAAAAACTTTTTCTGTTTTTTTAGCAGTAGTTATCGATTATTTAAATCATCCAAATAACTATAAAAAAGGGTTAAAACTCATTTGGATTAGTCCATTACGTTCTCTTGCAAAAGATTTAGCTAAAGCAATGAATGCTGTTGTAGAAGAAATTGGTTTAGATTGGGAAGTAGCTGTAAGAAATGGAGATACACCTACTAATGTTAGACGAAAACAAGAACGTTTAATGCCAGATGTTTTACTAACGACTCCAGAAACTTTACATCTTTTATTCTCTCAAAAGAAAAATTCAAGATGGTTTAAAAATGTAGCTTGTATAGCTGTTGATGAATGGCACGAATTATTAGGTTCTAAAAGAGGGGTTTTAACTGAATTAGCGATTGCTCGTATTAAAAAATTATCTGCTAAAACAAGAATTTGGGGAATTTCTGCAACCATTGGTAATTTAGAAGAAGCAAAAAACGTTTTAATTCCTTATGCAGGAAAAACAACCATGATTCGTGCAAAAGAGAAAAAGAAAATTGAAATTGTTTCTGTGCTACCAGATGAAGTAGAAGAATTGTCTTGGGCTGGTCATTTAGGAAAAAAGATGAGTTCTAAAATTATTCCAATTATATACGAGAATAATACTACTTTAATTTTTACAAATACAAGAAACCAAAGTGAATTATGGTATCAAATTATTATAGAAGAAGCTCCAGATTTAATAGGGCAAATTGCTATACATCATGGTTCAATAGATAAAGTTCAAAGAAACTGGATAGAAGGAGCTATTTCAGAAGGATTGTTAAAAGCTGTTGTATGTACTTCTTCTCTTGATTTAGGAGTCGATTTTAAACCTGTAGATTGTGTCATACAAATTGGTTCTGCAAAAGGTATTGCACGTTTTATGCAAAGAGCAGGTAGAAGTGGTCATTCTCCTTTTGAGGTTTCAAAAATGTATGCAGTACCAACACATTCTTTACAATTAATTGAAGTTGCAGCAGTTAAAGAAGCTATTAAGCAAAATGAAATTGAAGCAAGACATCCTTATGTATTAACTTATGATATTTTGGTTCAATTTTTAGTAACTCTTGCAGTAGGTGAAGGTTTTAAAGCCTTTGATACCTTTGAGTTAGTTAAAGAAGTTCATGCTTTTCAATACCTAACTAAAGAAGAATTTGATTGGTGTATTCACTTTATTACAAATGGAGGAAATACTCTTAATTCTTATGAAGAATTTCATAAAGTTGTTTTAGATGATGATGGTGTTTATAGAGTAAGAAGTAGACGAATTACTATGATGCATAGAATGAATATTGGAGTTATTGTTGGTGAAGTTATGATGTATGTAAAATTCTTTTCTGGGGGTTATATAGGCATGATTGAAGAGTTTTTTATTTCGAAATTAAAAAAAGGAGATGCCTTTGTTTTAGGAGGTAAAGTTGTAGAGATGCAACAAATAAAAGACATGACAGTTCTGGTAAAAAGAAGCAAAAAGAAAAAAGCAATAACACCAAGTTGGTTAGGAGGTAGACTGCCTTTAACTTCTTACTTAACTCATTTTTTGCGTTTAAAATTAAATGATGCTCTTACCCCTAATAATCGAGAAAAAGAACTAAAATTTTTACATCCGCTTTTAAAAAGACAAGAGAATAATTCTCATATTCCTAAAAGCGATGAGTTTTTAGTAGAAAAAATAGAAACCAAAGAAGGTCATCATCTATTTGTTTACCCTTTTGAAGGAAGACTGGTGCATGAAATTATGGCTTCTTTAATTGCATATAGAATTAGTCAAATTAAAAAGCTAACATTTACAATTGCACAGAACGATTATGGTTTTGAGCTGTTAAGTGATCAAGAAATACCTTTACATGAAGATAATATTAATTCAATATTCTCTAAAGAAAATTTAATACAAGATGTTACAGCTAGTATAAATGCAAGTGAAATGGCATCTAGAAAATTTAGAGATATTGCTGTAGTTGCTGGTTTGGTTGTACAATCGCAACCAGGTAATAAAAAGTCTAATAAAAGCTTACAATCTTCTTCAGGCTTAATATTTAGAGTTTTAAATGATTACGAACCTAATAATCTTTTACTAAAACAAGCCTATAATGAAGTCTTTGATTATGAGTTAGAAAAAGTTCGTTTACAAGGTGCTTTTCAAAGAATTTCTGAGAGTAAAATCATTTTGAAAAAAGCCAATAATTTTACACCTTTGAGCTTCCCTTTAAAAGTTGATAGTTTACGTGGCACTATGAGTAATGAGGAGCTAAGTAAACGTATAGAACGTATTCAAAAGCAAGCTTTAAAATCTTAAAATGACAGAAAATTTCTTAATTGTAACTCAAAAAATTAATTGTAAAAATGAAATTTTAGAGCTTACAAATCAACGTGCTATTTTTTGGGAATCACAAAATAGTTTAATTCTAAGTGATTTACATATAGGCAAATCTGCTCATTTTCAAAAAAGTGGAATACCTATTCCTTCAAATATTTTAACTACAGATTTAAAAAGATTAGCACAATTAATTCATCATTTTAAAGCAAATCAATTGATTATTGTGGGTGATTTATTTCATGCAGAATATAATAAAGATCTAGATGAATTTAAGTCTTGGTTAACGCAGTTTAATAATCTAAATATTAAATTAATAAAAGGCAATCATGATCGACTTTCAGATAAAGTTTATCAACAATTTAATATTGAGGTTTTCAACAAAAATTACACAGAAAATCTATTAAAATTTGTTCATGATTTTGATAATATTGAAGAGGAGTACTTCGTAATTTCTGGGCATACACATCCTGGAGTTTTTTTAAAAGGTAAGGGGAAACAACGTATAAAATTACCATGTTATCAAGTAACAAAACAACAATTAATATTACCAGCTTTTAGTTTATTTACAGGCCTAAACACAAAAAATGTACCAGAAAATTGTAAAAATTATTGTTTCACAAATGATGGTATTTTTGAAGTTTAATTTTTCATTAAAAAAGCTTTTAAATCTTCATAAGTAGAAGCCTTAATTGCTACTTTTTCTTTGTGTATTACTTTTTGAATTTGTGGTGGTATTTCTACTTTTACAGGTAAAGTTTCTTCTACTACATCTAAAAATTTAACAGGATGAGCAGTTTCTAAAAACACACCATATTCATTTTCTTTTAAACCATATTTTTCAAGACCTAAATATCCAACAGCTCCATGAGGATCTGAAATGTATTCAGATTTTTTATAAATATTTTGCATGGTTTCTTTAGTTTTTTCATCTGTAAAACTAAAAGAAGAAAACTCGTTTTTTAATGAAGTTAAATCGTTATTAAATAGCTCTTGAATTCTTATAAAATTACTAGGGTTACCAACATCCATAGCATTAGAAATTGTTGCTTTAGATGGTTTTGGATTATAGTTACCATCTTTCATGAAATTTGGTACTGTATCATTTACATTTGTAGCAGCAATAAAATGTTTTATGGGTAAACCTAACTTTTGAGCCATAATACCTGCACATATGTTCCCAAAATTTCCACTAGGTACAGAAAAAACGATCTCTTTTTGATGTTTTTTTAATTGTTTGTAAGCAAAGAAAAAGTAAAACATTTGAGGTAACCAACGTGCTACATTTATAGAATTTGCAGAGGTTAGCGTTTTGGTAATTTCTTTATCTAAAAAAGCAGTTTTTACCATTTCTTGGCAGTCATCAAAAACACCATCAACTTCTAGGGCTGTAATGTTTTGTCCTAAAGTGGTGAGTTGTTTTTCTTGAATATCACTTACTTTTCCTGAAGGATATAAAATTACTACTTTTACTCCTTTTGCACCTAAAAAGCCATTAGCTACTGCACCACCTGTATCACCAGATGTGGCTACTAAAACAGTGACTTCATCGTCATTATCTTTATTAAAAAACTCTAAACATTTAGCCATAAATTTTGCACCTACATCTTTAAAAGCCATGGTTGGGCCATGAAATAACTCTAATGTGCCAATATTTTTATTTATTGGAACAACAGGGAAGTCAAAAGAAATAGTTTCTGCAATGATTTCTTTTAATTTATTTTCAGGAATTTCAGCACCTACAAATTGCTTAATCGCTTCAAATGCAATTTCATGATTAGAATAGTTTTCTATATTTTTTATAAAATCTTTAGAAAGTGGAGTTATGTTTTCTGGAAAATACAAGCCTCTATCTTGAGCAATTCCGTTTATAACTGCATTTTTAAATGTTGTTTTTGGTGATTTATGATGTAAACTATAATAGTTCATTTTTTATTGATTTTTCTTTGCGAGTAAAACGAAGCAATCTTTTTATTTAATTAGAGGTTACTTCAGTCATTCTTCCTTCGTAAAGACGGTTAATTAATTATTTTAATTCCTTCTTTATTTACTTTAGAAGTATACATTTCGAAATCAATATTTTTATTTCTATAACTTTTTTCAATCGCATTGTATACTTGCTCAGTAATTTCATCTCCTTTACAAAGTGCAAAAATTGTTGGCCCAGAACCAGAAATTCCAGCACCTAAAGCACCTGCTTTTATAGCAGCACTTTTTACTTCATCAAAAAAAGGAATTAATTTTTTACGATGAGGTTCTACAATTACGTCTTTTAAAGAGTTACTAATAAGTTCGTAATTATTAGAGTACAACCCACTAATTAAACCACCTACATTTGCCCATTGTGTAACAGCATCTTTTAATGCAATTTCTTTAGGTAAAACGTTTCTTGCATCTTCAGTTCTAACTTCAATTTGTGGATGAATAGCAACCAATCTTAACTCATTAGGTACTGGTAATTTTACAACTTCTAAAGGTTGGTAACTTCTAATTAATACAAAACCACCATAAATAGCTGCTGCAACATTATCTGCAATTTGAGAACGACACGCAACTTCTTCACCAAACATGGCAAATTTGGTTAGTTCTAAATTTGAGTAAGGTTTACCTAATAGTTGATTAGCTCCAAAAGCGGCACCAGCAGAACTTGCAGCAGAACTCCCCAAACCACTTCCAGGAAAATAGCCTTTATGCATAGTAAGTTGTATGCCAAAATCTGCTTTTGCATCTAATAACATTTTTTTTACAACTGCACTTGCTGCATTTTTATCTACATCATAAGTTAGTTCTGCACCTGTAATATTTGTTATTTCAACTCCTTTTTGTGGTGTTTTTACAAAGGTCATTTCATCACCAATTTCGTCTACAGCTAATCCTAAAGAATCAAAACCACAAGAAACATTGGCAATTGTAGCTGGTGAAAATATTTTTAAATAGTCCATATTTTTGGTTTATTGTTGTTAGTTTATGGTTTTTGGTGATTTTTAACTGTCAACCAATAACCACCAAACCTTAACTAATTATTGATTTGCTATTCTAATTACATCTGCAAAAATACCTGAAGCTGTAACTTCTGCACCTGCACCTGCACCTTTTATAATTAAAGGATTTTCTGGATATCTGTCTGTATAAAATAATACAATATTATCACTACCTTCTAGATTGTAAAAAGGATGCTCTGCTTCAATTTGTTGTAAACCTACACTTGCAATACCATCTGTAAATTCAGCAACATATTTTAAACGACAATCTTTGTCATCTGCTTGTTGATATATTTTTTGAAAATGATTTTCGTATTTAATTAATGATTCGTAAAAATCTTTATTATTCTTTGTTTGTAAAGCTTCATCAGGTAAAAATGCATTGTTTTCTATATCTGATAATTCTAATTGATAACCACTTTCTCTAGCTAAAATTAAGATTTTTCTAGCAACATCTATCCCACTTAAATCAATTTTTGGATCTGGTTCTGTATAACCTTCTTCTTGAGCTTGTTTTACCACGTCATGAAAAGTTGAGTCTTCATCATAATTATTAAATACAAAATTTAAACTACCAGATAAAACAGCTTGAATTTTATGAACTCTATCTCCAGAATTTATTAAATTTTTTAAGGTATCTATAATTGGTAAACCTGCACCAACATTAGTTTCAAATAAAAACGAGGCATTATATTTTTTAGATAAGTTTTTTAAATTTTTATAATTATCAAACTCAGAAGCACATGCAATTTTATTACAAGTAACAACAGAAATACTTTCTCTTAAGTATTTACTGTATACTTTAGAAACACTTTCGTTTGCTGTGTTATCTATAAAAACACTATTTCTTTGATTACATTTTTTTACTTTAGTATAAAATTTTTCAAGACTAGTAGGTTCTCCATTCTCTAATAATTCTTTCCAGTTTTTTAGGTTGATTCCAGAATTTTCAAAAACCATTTTTCTAGAGTTCGAAATTCCAATGATTCTAATATTTAATTTTAAATTTTCTTTTAAATATTTTTTTTGCTGCTGTAATTGTGCTAAAAATCGTTCGCCAACATTACCAACACCAGTTACAAATAAATTAAGTTGTTTTACTTTTTCTTCAAAAAACTGTTCATGTAAAGTGTTTAAAGCTTTTTTGGCATCAATTTTATTAATAACAGCAGAGATGTTTTTTTCTGAAGAACCTTGAGCAATAGCTCTTACATTAACATTATTTCTACCTAAAGCACTAAACATTTGTCCACTTAAACCTTGATAGTTTTTCATACTTTCTCCAACTACTGCAATAATGGCTAAATCATTTTCTAGAATAACAGGTTTTATTTTTTTTCTTTCTATTTCTCTTTGAAATGTTTCGTCTAAAAAGTGTTTTGCTTTTGTTGCATCTGCATCATAAATACCAACACAAATAGAGTGTTCAGATGAAGCCTGAGTTATAAATACTACATTAATTTTAGCTAAAGAAAGTGTTTCAAATAATCGTTTAGAAAAACCAGGAATTCCAATCATTCCTCCACCTTCTAAAGTAATTAAACTAATGTCTTCAATATGAGAAATTCCTTTTACTTCATGTCCATTTTTAGGGTTTTTAGAAATTAAAGTACCCTCAATTTCAGGTTCAAAAGTATTTTTAATTCGAATAGGAATATTTTTTCTTAAAGCAGGCTGTATGGTTGGCGGATACAAAACTTTTGCGCCAAAATGAGATAGCTCCATAGCTTCTTCGTAAGAAATTTCTGGTATAGCAAAAGCTTGCTTTACAACTCTTGGATTTGCAGTAAACATACCACTAACATCTGTCCAAATTTGTAATTCATCAGCATCTAAAGCAGCAGCATAAATAGCTGCAGAAAAGTCTGAGCCTCCTCTGCCTAAGGTTGTTGTTTCACCCTCTACATTCGATGAAATAAAGCCACCTAAAAGAGTAACTTGATGTTTATTTTTAGAAAAAAATGATGAAATATTTTTGTTGGTCACTTTAAAATTAACCTGAGCATTTAAATAATCATTATTTGTAATAATTAAATCTCTACTTTCTTGATGAATGGCATCTAAATTCTCTTTAGCTGCATTTGCAATAATAACCGATGATAATCTTTCTCCAAAACTAGATACTTTAGCTAGAGTTTTATCAGATAATTCTTGTAACAAAAAAATTCCTTCATAAATAGAAGCAAGTCTATCAAACAAATACTTAACTTCTTCATGTGTCTTTTTTTTGTGATTTAAGATTAAGTCATCTATAACTGTAAAATGTAACTCACTTAATTTTTCTAAAATTTCTATGGCAGATGTAATGTCCTCTAGAGCTTTGTTAGCACCTAGTAACAGATTATCTGTGGTTTTACCAAATGCAGATACTATTACAGCTATTTTACTATTTTTTGATGTGTTAGATATGATATCTAATACTTGTTTTATGTTTTTTGAATTGGCTACTGATGAACCTCCGAATTTTAATACTTTCATTTTTTTAATGATAAATATTGATACTTTTTATAAATGTTTTTTGTTGATGATAACAACAAAATATAACCTGAGATAATATGAATAGAAATAACCCTTAAAGGGTTGTAGTAGTTGTAAAAGTGCGAGAATTTGTTATTTGCATAACAAATTTTACATTTAAAGTAGTTGCTGTATTTGTATTAAGAAACTTCACGCTCCAAAAATAGAAGGTTTATTTAAATAACAATTAAAACTAATTACTTTTTTTGTAAAATCTATAAATTAATGTGAAATTCTTAAAAATTTACTTATCAAAATATGAATAATAAGTTATTTACTAATTTGATTTGATTTTTCTTTAATTACCTGTGCAATGGTTTTATTTTGAATTTTACTTTCTAACCAAGATAAAATATCTAAATATAAAAAAGCTCTTTTTTCATAAGGATGATCTTCATACTTCTTTAATTTAGCGTGAATTTTTTTGAATTCATTTTTAATTTCATGAGGATAAACATCACTTAAATCTCTAATAGAAGTTAAGAAAACCTTTTGTACTTCTTGAAGATTCTGCATTTTTAATAAGAATTTATAAGTATCTAAAAATTGTCTTTCTAAATCATAATCTAAACCACACTCATAATGTGCTATAAGATTTAAAACCCTAGCAAAACACTGTAAATCTTCTGCAGAACCAAGGTTTTTAGATTTTATAATTTTTTGTAAATAAGCAATACAAAGCTCATTTTTACCCATACCAAAATACAAACAAGCAATTTTATAATATAGCATTACAACGTAATGATTATCTAACCTATTTTTATAAATCTCAATTTTCTGATTTATAATATCTACAAGATATTCTCCTTTGGCAAAACTAGCTTCTAAAAAGTGTAAATGCAGTTTGTTAGCATATAAATACTGAAAAATTAAGATATCTGTATTTGTATTTGTAGGTATAATTTTTTCATCTACATCTTTTTCAAATAGCCTTAATTCTTCTTTAAAATTATCTACCTTTTTTACAAAAAAACAAGCCTCTAATAAGTAATTAATACCTTTTAAATAAAATACAGGATGTAGCGTAATAAATTTTTTGTTTCCTTTAAATAAATCTACCCATTGATTGGCATATTTATAACTATGTAGAAAATCTTGAGTTAAAAAGCTGAACCACAAATGAGATTTATACAACCATAATTTTTCACGAAAGCCAAATTTTTCGAAATCATATTTTGGAAGTTTACTGTAAAAATAACTATTAATAAACTCTAATTCTTCGTTATTTTTTACATACCCATTTTGTAATAAATAGCTGTATAGTTGTAAAGATAAATTAGACAATTTGCTAGCTACCACATTTTGTTGACTTAGCTCTTTTGCTTGTATAGAAAGCTGGTCTGCTCTATTGCTTAAACTTCTTGTTATGTATTGTGTTTCAATTACTTTTTCTAACTCAACAATTTCATAAGCAATATTTTTTTCTTCATTTTCTAAAGCTAAATTTTTAGCTTTTTCTAATAATTTTAAGCTTTGTTTGTACAATCCTTTTTGATATAAAACTGTTGCAAAGTCTAATTGTTCTCTAATTTGAATTCTTATATTTTTATGAGCAGGATTTAAACGTAAACTAATTAGAATCTGTTTATATAAATGTGCTTTAAGGTTAGAGAGTTGTTGTTTAGTAACTATACCACTTTTAATAATTACTTTTTCATCATAGACTTTTAGTTTTTCTAAAAACTTAAATAAAGAGAAAAATTTAGCATCAATATTTCCTCCTAACCTACCAACATATAAGTTAAATTGTCTCTTTTCAGATTTAGTTAATGATTTAATTAACACAAAAAGAGCATCATTTTGATTATTGGCTGATGTAATAGATTTAGGCATAAAATACTGATAAATAATATATTAACATTTTGTCTCTCTTTGTAGAAATCGTATAAAGCTCCAAAAATAACTAATTATTTTTTCCCTCTTAAATATATTTGATTAGTTAATAAGAAAAACTAATACAAACATGCAAGATAACAAGGTACATATTTTTGATACTACATTAAGAGATGGAGAGCAGGTTCCTGGTTGTAAATTAGATACAAAACAGAAATTAGTTATTGCAGAAAGATTAGATGTTTTAGGTGTAAACGTTATTGAAGCTGGTTTTCCTGTTTCTAGTCCTGGTGATTTTATTTCAGTTTCAGAAATTGCAAAAATTGTAAAAAATGCAACAGTTTGTGGTTTAACTAGAGCAGTAGAAAATGATATTAAAGTTGCTGCAGATGCATTAAAACATGCAAAATATCCAAGAATACATACAGGCATAGGCACTAGTGATTCTCATATAAAGTTTAAGTTTAATTCTACAAGAGAAAAAGTAATTGAAAGAGCAGTAAAAGCGGTTTCTTACGCAAAATCTTTTGTTGAAGACGTTGAGTTTTATGCAGAAGATGCAGGAAGAACAGACAATGAATATTTGGCCCGAGTTTGTGAAGAAGTAATTAAAGCTGGGGCTACAGTTTTAAATATTCCAGATACAACAGGATATTGCTTACCAGAAGAATATGGAGCAAAAATGAAATATTTACGAGAAAATGTAAAAGGTATCGAAAATGTAATTCTTTCTTGTCACTGTCATAACGATTTAGGAATGGCAACAGCTAACTCAATTGCAGGGGTTATTAATGGTGCTCGTCAAATAGAATGTACAATTAATGGAATTGGAGAAAGAGCTGGTAATACTGCTTTAGAAGAAGTAGTAATGATTTTAAAACAACATCCATATTTAAATTTAGAAACAAGTATCAATACAAAACTTTTATATGATACAAGTTTAATGGTTCGTGATAAAATGGGAATGCCTGTACAACCAAATAAAGCCATTGTTGGTGCAAATGCTTTTGCTCATAGTTCTGGAATTCATCAAGATGGAGTAATAAAAAATAGAGAAACCTATGAAATTATGGATCCTGAAGATGTTGGAGTTACAGAAAGTGCTATTGTATTAACTGCCAGAAGTGGTAGAGCAGCATTAGCATACAGAGCTAAAAAAATTGGTTATGAATTAACAAAGATTCAATTAGATGAGGCTTATACATCATTCTTAAATATAGCTGATAAACAAAAAGAAGTAAAAGATGAAGATATTCACAACATCATAAAAATTGTGAATCAAAATTCAAAAGTAGAAGTAGTTTAATTTTTTAAGATAATAATGAAGTTTACTATTGCAATTATTCCTGGAGATGGTATTGGACCTGAAGTTACAAGTCAAGCAAAAAAAGCATTGGATGCAGTTGCAGAGGCTTATGACCATATTTTTTTATATAAAGAAGCGCAAATTGGTGCAACAGCAATAGAAGCAACAGGTAATCCATTACCAAAAGAAACTATTGAAATTTGTAAAAATGCAGATGCCATTTTATTTGGTGCTGTTGGTAATGAATATTATGATAATAATCCAAGTGCAAAAGTCAGACCAGAACAAGGCCTTCTAAGATTAAGGCAAGAATTAGACTTGTTTTGTAAAATTAAGCCTGTAAAGGCATATGATAATTTAATTTATAATTCGCCTTTAAAAAGAGATGTTATCAAAGGAACAGATTTTGTAATTTTTAGAGAATTAACAGGAGGCATTTATTTTGGTGATAAAGAAATAAGTAAAGACGAAAAGTCTGCTTATGATAAAAGTTTTTATACAATTGATCAAATAAAAAGAGTAGCTCATTTAGCTTTTAAAGCTGCACAAAGAAGAAGAAATAAAATAACATTAGTAGATAAAGCAAATGTTTTAGCAACTTCACGTTTATGGAGAAAAACAATCATTGAAATCGCTAAAGAGTATCCTAATGTAGATGTTGAGTTTATGTTTATAGATAATGCAGCCATGAAAATGATTTTGAACCCAAAACAATTTGATGTCATACTTACAGAAAATCTTTTTGGAGATATAATATCAGATGAAGCTAGTGCAATTGCTGGTTCTATTGGTTTATTAGCTTCTTCTTCTATTGGAGAAAAGAACGCATTATTTGAACCAATTCATGGTTCTTTTCCAAAGGCAAAAGGTAAAGATATTGCAAACCCTTTAGCTTCAATTTTATCTGCAGCAATGTTATTAAAACACTTAGGTTTAGATGAAGAAGCAGATGCTATAGAAAGAGCTGTAGAGAAATCAATTGCATTAGGTATAACTACAAAAGACATAAAACGTAAAACACAAACATCTACATCAACATCTAAAGTAGGTGATTTTATTGCTGATTATATTACAAATCAAGATGATAGTAATATGAACTTTAGAAATATACACATGGGGCAAAGTACCATCATATAACTGAAAGATGAAAAATATAGTTTTAAATATTTGTGTAATTGTCTATGTCATTTTATTAAAGATTTGATAAGGAAACTCTATTAGTATTTAAAATTAGAACCTTCCTTAAAAAGAAGGTTTTTTTATGAAATATAAAAAGAAGTGAATGTCATAATAATTAAGAATTAAGATGTTGTAATACAGTATTTTATATAATTTTTTTAACATCTGAAATTAAAGATGATATTAAATTTTATTCAATAAAAAATAAGAAATAAAATAATTTTGATAACTAAACTAAGAAATCATTAAATGAATCTTAACAAACATAGCAAAAGATTAACACAAGATGAATCTCAACCAGCTTCACAGGCCATGTTGTATGCTGTAGGTTTATCTGAAGAAGATATGAGCAAAGCTCAAATAGGTATTGCAAGTACAGGTTATGATGGTAATCCATGCAATATGCACTTAAACAGATTGAAAGATGAGGTTAAAGTAGAGTGTAAAATTGCTGATATGGTTGGATTAGGTTTTAATACTATTGGAGTTTCTGATGGGATTTCTATGGGAACTTCTGGTATGAATTATTCTTTAGTTTCTAGAGATATTATTGCAGATTCTATAGAAACTGTTATGAATGCCCAAAGTTATGATGGCTTAATTGCTATTGTAGGCTGTGATAAAAATATGCCAGGAGCTGTAATATCTATGTTGCGTTTAAATCGCCCTTCAATAATGATGTATGGAGGAACCATTGCATCTGGTAATTACAAGGGAAGAAAACTAAATATAGTGTCTGCATTTGAGGCTTTAGGACAAAAAGTAGCTGGCGAAATTGATGAGGATGAATACAAAGAAATTATTAAAAGAGCAATCCCTGGTGCAGGAGCATGTGGAGGCATGTATACTGCAAATACAATGGCATCAGCTATAGAATGTATGGGGTTTGCATTACCATACAACTCATCAATTCCAGCAGAAAACCCTAATAAATTATCGGAATCAGAAAGACATGCAAGAGCTATAAAAAATCTGTTAGAAAAAGATTTAAAGCCATTAGATATTATTTCTAAAAAATCAATCGAAAATGCAATAGCTATTGTAAATGCTTTAGGTGGTTCAACCAATGCTGTATTGCATTTTTTAGCAATCGCTCACGCTGCTGATATCGATTTTACTTTAGCAGATTTCCAAAGAGTTTCAGATAGAACGCCTTTAATTGCTGATTTAAAACCATCAGGTAAATATTTAATGGAAGATGTACATGGTATTGGTGGTACACCAGCAATAATGAAATATTTATTAGATAATGGATATTTATATGGCGATTGTTTAACTGTAACAGGTAAAACTTTAGCTGAAAATTTAGCTGATGTAGAAGCTATGGAGTTCCAAGAACAAGACGTTGTTTTTCCAACAGATAAAGCCTTAAAATCTTCTGGAAATATTCAGATTTTATATGGAAATCTTGCAGAAGAAGGAGCTGTTGCAAAAATATCTGGAAATGAAGGTTTATTGTTTGAAGGTAAGGCTGTAGTTTATGATGGTGAACAAGCAGCAAACACTGGTATTTCTAATGGTGAAGTTGCAAAAGGTGACGTAGTCGTCATTAGATATGTAGGTCCAAAAGGAGGGCCAGGAATGCCAGAAATGTTAAAGCCAACATCTTTAATTATGGGAGCTGGTTTAGGAAAATCAGTGGCATTAATTACAGATGGCCGTTTTTCTGGAGGTACTCATGGTTTCGTGGTTGGTCATATTACACCAGAAGCACAATCAGGAGGTGCAATTGGGCTTATTGAAACAGGAGATAAAATTAGAATTAGCGCAGAAGATAATTCTATAAATGTCTTAATTTCTGATGAAGAATTGTCTAAAAGAAAGGCTAAATGGAAAGCTCCAGAGCCAAAACACAAAAAAGGAATTTTATACAAATATGCAAAATATGTAGCATCTGCCTCTAAAGGATGTGTTACTGATTTATAATTAAAATATATGGAAACACAAACCATAAAATCAACTCAAAAATCTACCAAGAAAACAAAACGTATTTCTGGTAGTGAGGCAATTGTAAGATGTTTAATAGAAGAAGGTGTAGATATTCTTTATGGATATCCAGGAGGTGCAATTATGCCAGTTTATGATGAGTTATATAAATATCAAGACAAAATACATCATGTTTTAACACGTCATGAGCAAGGTGCAACACATGCAGCTCAGGGTTATGCTAGAATATCAGGTAAAGTTGGGGTAGCTATGGCTACATCTGGACCTGGAGCAACCAATTTAATTACTGGTATAGCAGATGCACAAATAGATTCGACACCAATGGTTTGTATAACAGGCCAAGTATCTTCTCATTTATTAGGTTCAGATGCATTTCAAGAAACAGATATAGTGGGTATTTCAACTCCGGTTACAAAATGGAACTGTCAAGTAACAAAAGCAGAAGATATTCCTTCTGTAATAGCAAAAGCTTTTTATATTGCTAAAAGTGGAAGGCCAGGTCCTGTTTTGGTTGACATTACTAAAGATGCACAATTTAATGAGTTTGATTTTTCTTATGAGAAATGTACACAAGTAAGAAGTTATAATCCTATTCCATTAACAGATATTATAGATGTAGAAGCTGCAGCAAAACTCATAAATACAGCAAAAAAGCCACTAATTGTTTGGGGGCAAGGTGTAATTCTAGGTCAAGCAGAAGAACAATTAAAAGCAGTTGTAGAAAAAGCAGGTATCCCAGCTGCTTGGACAATTTTAGGAGCTTCAGCAATTCCAACTTCTCATCCTTTAAATGTTGGTATGGTGGGTATGCATGGAAATTATGCGCCAAATATGCTAACAAATGAATGTGATGTTTTAATCGCTATTGGTATGCGTTTTGACGATCGTGTTACTGGAAGTTTAGATACCTATGCAAAACAAGCAAAAGTAATTCACTTTGAAATTGATCCTGCAGAAATTGATAAAAATGTAAAAACAGATGTAGCAGTTTTAGGTGATGCCAAAACAAGTTTAGAGTTGTTATTACCATTGTTAGATAAAAATTCGCATAAAGAATGGCATCAGCAATTTAAAGACTTGTATCAAATAGAATTTGATAAGGTTATTAAAAACGATTTATATCCTACAAAAGAAGGATTAACCATGGCTGAGGTATTAAAAGAAATAAACATACAAAGCGAAGGTAAAGCTGCAATAGTAAGTGATGTAGGTCAGCATCAAATGATTGCATGTAGATATGCAGATTTTAATGTTTCTAAAAGCAATATTACCTCTGGTGGTTTAGGAACTATGGGCTTTGGTTTACCTGCAGCAATAGGTGCTAAAATGGCTGCTCCAGAACGTGAAGTAGTTTCTATTTCTGGTGATGGGGGTTATCAAATGACCATTCAAGAATTAGGTACAATTTTTCAGCAAAAAGCAGCTGTGAAAATAGTTGTGTTAAATAATGATTTCTTAGGTATGGTTCGTCAATGGCAACAATTATTTTTCGATAAAAGATATGCTTCAACAGAAATGATAAATCCTGATTTTGTTAAAATTGCTGAAGGATATTATATAAAAGCAAGAAAAGTAACAAAACGTGAAGAATTAGCTATAGCTGTAGAAGAAATGATGAAAAGTAAAGAAGCTTATTTCTTAGAAGTTTGTGTAGAAAAAGAAGATAACGTTTTTCCAATGATTCCTTCTGGAGCAAGTGTTTCAGACATTAGATTAGAATAAAATGAGCATAGAAGATAAACAACTGTTTACAGTATCTGTATATACTGAAAACAATATAGGTTTGTTGAATAGAATTTCAGCAATTTTTCAAAGAAGACATATTAATATTGAGAGTTTAAACACCTCTCCATCAGAAATAGAAGGTGTATCTAAGTTTACGATTGTTGTTAATATAACAGAAGTAAACATGAAAAAAATTATAGGGCAAATAGAAAAGCAAGTAGAAGTCATAAAAGCCTATTACCATAAACTTGATGAAATTATTTATCAAATAGCAGGTTTATTTAAAATCAAGTCTGAATTATTGTTCGAAGAGCGCCAAATTCAAAATATCATAAAAGAAAGCAATGCTAGAATTGTAACAGTTAATAAAGAGTTTTTTGTTTTAGAAAAATCAGGTAAAAAAGAAGAAATTGTAACACTTTATAATCAATTAAGTCCTTTTGGCATTATGCAGTATACAAGATCAGGGCTTATAGCAGTTACTAAAGAAGAAATGAAAATATCATCGCTTTTAGAAGCAATCAAAAACAACTAAATAAACAACAATGTCAAATTATTTTAACACATTAACATTAAGAGAAAAATTAGAACAATTAGGGCAATGCAGATTTATGGAAGCTTCAGAATTTGAAGACGGAGTAAATGCATTAAAAGGGAAGAAAATTGTTATTGTGGGCTGTGGAGCACAAGGATTAAACCAAGGATTAAATATGAGAGATTCTGGTTTAGATATCTCTTACACCTTAAGAAAAACAGCAATAGAACAGAAAAGAGAATCTTTTGTTAATGCCACTTCTAATGGATTTACTGTTGGTACTTACGAAGAATTACTGCCAACAGCAGATTTGGTAATTAATTTAACACCAGATAAACAACATACAAATGTTGTTAAAGCAGTAATGCCTTTAATGAAAAAGGGAGCTACATTAAGCTATTCGCATGGATTTAACATTGTTGAAGAAGGAATGCAAATTCGAGAAGATTTAACTGTAATTATGGTTGCTCCAAAATGCCCTGGATCTGAGGTTCGTGAAGAATATAAAAGAGGTTTTGGTGTGCCAACATTAATAGCTGTTCATCCTAATAACGACCCAGAAGATAAAGGTTGGGCTCAAGCAAAAGCTTATGCAGTTGCAACAGGTGGTCATAGGGCAGGTGTTTTAGCCTCTTCATTTGTAGCTGAGGTGAAGTCAGATTTAATGGGAGAACAAACCATTTTATGTGGTTTGTTACAAACTGGTGCAATTTTATCTTTTGATAAAATGGTAGAAGAAGGCATAGATGCTGGTTATGCTGCAAAATTAATTCAGTATGGTTGGGAAACAGTAACTGAAGCTTTAAAGCATGGAGGAATCACAAATATGATGGATAGATTATCTAATCCTGCTAAAATTGAAGCTTTTAGACTTTCTGAAGAATTAAAAGGTATTATGCGTCCACTATTCCAAAAGCATATGGATGATATTATGACTGGTCATTTCTCTAAAACAATGATGGAAGATTGGGCTAATGATGATGTAAACTTATTAAAATGGAGAGCAGCAACTGGCGAAACTGCTTTTGAAAAACAACAAATTACAACTGACGAAATTTCTGAACAAGAGTATTTTGATCATGGAACTTTATTAGTTGCTTTTGTAAGAGCAGGTGTAGAATTGGCTTTTGAAGCAATGACAGAATCTGGTATTATTGATGCTTCTGCCTATTATGAATCTTTACACGAAACACCATTAATAGCAAATACAATTGCACGTAAAAAATTATACGAAATGAATCGTGTTATATCTGATACTGCTGAGTATGGTTGTTATTTATTTGATCATGCTTGTAAACCTTTATTAGCAGATTTTATGAAAACAGTTTCTACTAACGTAATTGGTAAATCTTTTAGTTCAGAAAATGGTGTAGATAACCAAGAATTAATAAGAGTTAATAAAATTATTAGAAATCATCCTGTAGAAAAAGTAGGAGCAACTTTAAGAGCTTCTATGACAGCTATGAAAGTTATAAAAACTTCATAGATATTTAAATATTCTAAAATTTATAAAAACCTGTCAGAATTTAAATTTTTGACAGGTTTTATAGTTTTGACTCTCAAAAAATTAACTTAGAAAACGAAATTGTTTTCGTTAATAGTAGTAGAATTATAAGGGCTTTTGATACCTTTTTAGTTAATTTTGAGTCTAATAAATTCAATTATGAACTAATTGAAAAACTAAAAAACATGGAAACTACATTTAAAGAAATTCCAAAAAAGCATCAAATCTCAGAATTAACTATACAAAATACTTATTTAGTTGATGGTGAGTTAAAGAAGTGGAGTGGAGAAATGGCGGATGTTTATTCTACAATTTCATCAACAGAAAAATATAAACCAACTTTATTAGGTAAAGTACCTAACTTATCAGAAAATGAAGCATTAGAAGCATTAAACTCTGCTTACAAAGCTTATGATAAAGGTCAAGGATTATGGCCAACAATGAGAGTTGTAGATAGAATTGAATGTATGGAAGAATTTGCAGAGCAAATGAAAACCAAACGTGATGAAGTTGTTAAATTATTAATGTGGGAAATAGGAAAATCTTTAGCTGATTCTGAGAAAGAGTTTGATAGAACAGTAGAATACATTTATGATACTATAGAAGATTATAAGAAAATGGATAGAAACTTTGCTAAGTTTGAAAAGCATAGTGGAGTTCATGCTCATATAAGACGTGGTCCTTTAGGAGTTGTCTTATGTTTAGGGCCTTATAATTACCCTTTGAATGAAACATTTGCTTTGTTAATTCCTGCTTTAATTATGGGAAATACAGCAGTGTTTAAACCAGCAAAACATGGTGTTTTATTACTTACTCCTCTTTTAGAAGCATTTCAAAATTCTTTTCCAGAAGGTGTAGTTAATATCATTTATGGAAGAGGTAGAGTATTGGCTACTCCTATAATGAAAACTGGTAAAGTAGATGTTTTAGCATTAATAGGAAATAGTAAATCTGCTAATGCAATTCAAGCAAATCATCCATATAAAAATAGATTACGTTTAGTGTTAGGTTTAGAAGCTAAAAACCCAGGAATTGTTTTACCAGATGCAGATCTAGATTTAGCGATTGATGAGTGTATTACAGGTTCTACTTCTTTTAATGGACAACGTTGTACAGCTTTAAAAGTGTTATATGTACATGAACATATAGTTGATAAATTTAACAAGCGTTTTGCTGAAAGAGTAGATGCTTTAAAATATGGTAATCCATGGGAAGAAGATGTTAAATTAACTCCTTTGCCTGAGCCAGACAAACCAGCATACATTCAAGAATTAATAGATGATGCCTTAGAAAAAGGAGCAAAAATTATTAATAAAAAAGGAGGTGAGATTTCAGAAAACTATATTTATCCTGCTGTTTTATATCCTGTTTCTAAAAATATGAGGGTTTATGAAGAAGAACAATTTGGTCCTGTTATACCTATAGTATCTTTTAAAAATATTCAAGAGCCTTTAGATGATATGGCTGACTCTAATTATGGGCAACAGGTAAGTGTATTTGGAAGTGATACCAGAACTTTAGCTCCTTTAATAGATACACTTGTAAATTTAGTTTGTAGAGTAAATTTAAATAGTGCTGCTCAAAGAGGGCCAGATGTATATCCATTTACAGGAAGAAAAGACTCTGCAGTTTCTACTTTAAGTGTTCATGATGCATTACGTTCTTTTTCTATAAGAACTTTTGTTGCATCTAAAGATACAGAATACAACAATGCTATTTTACAAGAATTGTTAGATAAAAAAGCATCTAATTTTATAAGTACTGATTATATTTTGTAATTATATTTAATCATATTTATGAGCCTCTTTTTAAGAGGCTTTTTTTATTGGAATGATGTTTGATAATAGTTTATAATAAAGCAAGCCGAATGAAAAAACTTTTTTTGATTTTATGTATTGTTCTTCAAACTAAATCTTTTTCTCAAGATAAACCAGGAAGAGCCTTTTTTACTGGAAATATAAATTTTGTTTTGGGTGTTAATGAAAATTATACCCTTTTTCAACAAGATGATGATGAGTCTCTAATTATACCAACAGGAATTTTTGCGAGAATAGGTTTTGGTTATGAGTTTAAAAAAAGAGTTGCAATAAGTTTTAATTCAGGTTATGATTACCATTGGAATTATGCTGTTAGTGCGATTCCTGCCTTTGGAAGTTTACAATTTAATTTATGGAGAAATGGAGATGATGTTTTTTTTATTGATACTAGTTATGGTAAAATGTTTAGAATGTCTAAAAATTATGCAGATGGTAATTATTATGGTCTTGGTTTAGGTTATCAAATAGAAGGAAAAAATAGATGGAATACAGTAATTCGTTTTGATTTACATAGAAAAGGTATTATAGGATTTAAGAACAATAGGCTAGACAGTTTTTCTATTGGTATAGGATTCTGATTTTTCTAAGTAATATTTTATAAAAAGAAAAACCTCGCAATTTGCGAGGTTTTCTATTTTAGTTTTCTGTTTTCAGAAATAATATGTTGAATTATCCTAAAGTAACTCTTTTAAATCCAGTTACTTCAACATTACCATAAGTCTTTACATATTCTGCAACATTTTTCTTATCATCCTTAATAAAAGTTTGATCTAATAAACATTGTTCCTTATCTAAAGTAGTATTGTCAGAGATAAATCTTTCCATTTTACCTGGTAAAATTCTATCCCAGATTTTTTCTGGTTTACCTTCAGCAGCTAACTCAGCTTTTGCAGCCTCTTCAGCTTCAGCTAAAACTTCATCAGATAATTGAGACATAGAGATATATTTAGGAACATTTTTTAATGTTTTACCTAATCTACCTAATTCTATGTTCTCTTTTTCGATTTCTGCAATTCTAGCTTCAGTCTCAGAAGAAACAAATGCAGGGTCAAAATCTTTATAAGATAAAGTTGTTGCACCCATAGAAGCAACTTGCATAGCTATATCTTTAGCTAAAGTCTCAGCATTATCTACAGCTGCAGATAAACCTACTAAAGCAGCAATTTTACCAATGTGAGTGTAAGCACCAACATAAGCAGCTTCAATTTTTTCGAAAGCTGTAATGTCTAACTTTTCTCCAATAACACCAGTTTGTTCAACTAATTTGTCAGCAACAGTCATACCACCAAAATCAGCAGCTAAGAAAGATTCTTTACTGTCATGATTTAATGCGATATCTGCAAACTCACCAGCTAAAGCTACAAATTTTTCGTTTTTACCAACAAAGTCAGTTTCACAAGCTAAAACAATTGCAACACCTTCTGTGTTTGCATCGTTAATTCTTGTTACTGCAACACCTTCTGTAGATTCTCTATCAGCTCTTTTTGCAGCGATTTTTTGACCTTTTTTACGTAAAATATCGATTGCTTTATCGAAATCACCTTCTGCTTCTACTAATGCCTTTTTACAGTCCATCATTCCAGCTCCAGTAGCGTCTCTTAATTTTTTTACGTCAGCAGCACTAATTTTTGCCATTTTTAATCTTTTTTTTAGAAATTTATGTTTCTATTTATTAAAATTATTTTTTCTCTTCTGTTGCAACTTCTTTTGCTTCAGCTTTTGGAGCTTCCTTTTTAGGAGCTTCTTTAGCTTCTTTTGCTTTGTCTTTATCAGCTTTTCTTTCTGATAAACCTTCTGCTATAGCATCAGTTACAAAACCTAAAACTTTGTCAATAGATTTAGATGCGTCATCATTTGCTGGTATAACGTAATCTACCTGTCTTGGGTCAGAGTTTGTATCTACCATTGCAAAGATTGGGATATTTAATTTTTGAGCTTCTGCTACTGCAATGTGCTCTTTCTTAATATCGATTACAAATAATGCACCTGGTAAACGAGTCATATCAGATATAGAACCTAAGTTCTTTTCTAATTTTTCTCTTTGACGATTAATTTGTAATTTTTCTCTTTTAGATAAAGCGTCAAAAGATCCGTCAGTCTTCATTCTATCAATAGAAGCCATTTTTTTAACAGCTTTTCTAATAGTAACAAAGTTAGTTAACATACCACCTGGCCATCTTTCTGTAATGTAAGGCATGTTTACAGCTTTTGCTTTATCTGCAACTATATCTTTTGCTTGTTTTTTTGTAGCAACAAATAAAATTTTACGACCAGAATTTGCAATCTTCTTTAAAGCTGCAGAAGTCTCTTCTATTTTTGCTGCTGTTTTATACAAATCAATGATGTGTACACCATTTCTTTCTGTATAAATATAAGGAGCCATGTTAGGATCCCACTTTCTAGTTAAGTGTCCAAAGTGTACACCACTATCTAATAATTCTTGAATGTTAATGTTTGCCATTTTAAAATGTGTTTACTTTCTGTTTTTGAAATCAATGGTTAAGTAGTCTTTTGGAGTCTTAACCATTTAGATACTAAACTGTTATTAATATTTGATAACAGTCTCTTAATGTAAATAGTTGCTGAATTTCTTTCAGCAAATAATTAACGCTTAGAGAACTGGAATTTCTTACGTGCTTTCTTCTGACCGAATTTCTTACGCTCAACCATTCTTGGATCACGAGTTAATAATCCTTCTGGCTTAAGTACAGCTTTGTGTTCTTCATTAATAGAAACTAATGCTCTAGTAATTGCTAAACGAATTGCTTCAGCTTGTCCTGTAACACCACCTCCGTAAACATTAACTTTAATATCGTAAGACGTTAAGTTTTCTGTTAACATTAAAGGTTGTTGAACTTTATATTGTAAAGTACCTGTTGTAAAGTAGTCTTTATAATCTTTTTTGTTTACTGTAATATTACCTTTTCCTTCAGAAAGATAAATACGTGCTACAGCAGTTTTTCTTCTACCTATTTTGTGAACTGTATCCATTATTTATAATCGTTAAGGTTAATAGCTTTAGGTTCTTGACCTGCTTGTTTGTGCTCTGAACCTGCATATACATACAAGTTTCTGTATAAAGCGCTACCTAATTTGTTTTTTGGTAACATTCCTTTTACTGCTTTTTCGATTAATCTTGTAGGATCTTTATCGAACATTTCTGTTGCAGTTAACGATCTTTGACCTCCTGGATATCCTGTGTGTCTGATGTAAGATTTATCAGTCCACTTTTTACCTGTAAGGTTAATTTTCTCTGCGTTGATAATAACCACGTTATCTCCACAATCTACGTGAGGAGTATAGTTTGGCTTGTATTTACCTCTAATTAGCTTTGCTACTTTAGAAGCTAGACGACCCAACGTTTGCCCGTCTGCATCAACTAAAACCCACTCCTTATTTACTGTAGAAGCGTTTGCTGATACTGTTTTGTAACTTAATGTGTTCATAATTACACTTTTAGTCTTTGTTCTTTGTTAATAATTTATTTTTTCCTTAAAAAAGGAGTGCAAATGTACCGCTTTTTATTTGATTGACAAATAGCGTTTTAAAATATTATCTATAAAGGTATATGATGTTCTTATATCTAAGAATTATTAACAAAAACTTAAGAAATTAGAAACTTACTTTTGCATTGCGATTTTAGAAATAATGTTTTCATTGTATTTACAGAGCAAACTAACCCAACAAAATGAAATTTTTTCGATATTTTTTCACATTAATTTTTTTACTCTCTTTTAATTTATTCTCTCAAGAAAATAAGATCTCTAAAAGAATTTATACTACAAAAAAACTAGTAAACAAGCCTGTAATTGATGGATCTATTAATGATGAAGCTTGGAATGTAGTAGAATGGTCATCAGATTTTACTCAAAAAGATCCAGATGAAGGTAAGCCACCAACATATCAAACAAAATTTAAAGTAATGTATGATGCTAAATATCTTTACGTTGCTATTAGAGCTTTTGATGATGAACCAGAAAAAATAGAAAGACGTTTAAGTAGAAGAGATGGTTTTCAAGGAGATAGAGTAAATGTAATTATTGATAGCTATCATGATAAAAGAACAGCTTTTGTTTTTACAACAACAGCTGCTGGTGTGAAAGGAGAAGAATTTGCTTCTCAAAATGGAGAAAACTGGGATGATAGTTGGAACCCAATTTGGTATACAAATGCCAAAATAGATGATAAAGGTTGGACTGCTGAAATGAAAATTCCTTTTAGTCAATTACGATTTGGAAAAGCTGAAGAACAAATTTGGGGTTTTAACATAAACAGAACTATTTTTAGGTTGCAAGAACGTTCTTTATGGCAAAGGATTCCAAACGACCAAGCAGGCTTTATAAGTGAAGCAGGTGAATTACATGGTTTAAAAAATTTAATTTCCCAAAAACAATTAGAAATCCAGCCTTTTACAGTTTTACAATATGATAAATATCCACCAGAAGCAGGTAATCCATTTAGAACTGGTAAAGACTTTAGAGCAA
>Ga0209771_1000037_pt1 | contig 69377 bp, 60 predicted proteins | sample SaaInl59LU_5_DNA_FD_184639 | JGI IMG/M metagenome (GOLD analysis project Ga0209771, IMG submission 184639) | Marine microbial communities from expanding oxygen minimum zones in the Saanich Inlet - ESP_59LU_5_DNA (SPAdes) (version 2) | ecosystem: Environmental > Aquatic > Marine > Intertidal zone... | reverse complement strand
AACCAATCTATAAGAAAACTCCATTCCGTTTGTAGTATTTTTAATCTTTACATTAGAATGAATTAAAATCTTAGATGTATCTAATTGACTTTCATCTAAAATTCTTGCATTTGCTATTACATTTTTCAGTTTTGCAATTTTTGTTTCTAAATGAGATTGTTCTTCTTTTGCTGCATGATATTCTGCATTCTCACTCAAATCACCTTTATCTCTAGCATCAGATATTTCTTGAGTTACTCTTGGTCTTTCAACTTGCTCAAGATGAACCAATTCATCTTTCAATTTCTTTAATCCTTCTGGTGAATAATAAGATATGTTACTCATAATAATTCTATTTAAAATAAAAATCTCATCGCCAAAATAGGAATGAGATTAGACTACAAATGTACAAAATATTTGTAAATTGGCATCGTTATTAGCACTAAACTACTGCTACTTATGTTTAAAAAAATAATATTACTTTTTGGCTTAATTGTATTATCAAACTGTTCTTCTAATGAAAATTTAGCAAACTGTATACAATCCTTACCTTTAAGTGTAAATGCAGATTTAAATAACCCTAATTTAATAAATGCACAAGTTCCTGGAGGACATGCAGAAATTGCTGGTGGCAATAAAGGCCTAATATTATTTAATAAAAACGGAACAGATTTTGTTGCTTTTGATAGATTATGCCCAGCAAGCGACTGTAACTCTCCTATGACTTTTGAAAACAGATTATTAAAGTGTTCTTGTGATAATAGTACTTACAGTGTAGACTTTGGTGGTGCTCCTCAAACAAACGGATTTGAATGTCCAGCAATCGAATACAGAGTTCTAAGAAATGGTAGTTCAATAAGAATAACTAATTTTTAGGCAAACTCCTTAATCTTGCTTATTTTTGCTTAGAATCAATAAATCTATAAGCAATCGTGCAAAATTATTTTTCTTCAAATTTTAAATTAGGTGTTTTAGGAGGTGGACAGTTAGGCAGAATGTTGCTTACTGAAACTCAAAAATTCGATATTCATACTTCTATTTTAGATGCAAGTCCATCTGCACCCTGTGCAGAAATTTGTAATACTTTTGTAATTGGTGATTTATTAGATTTTGATGCGGTTTATAATTTTGGTAAAACTGTAGATTTACTAACAGTAGAAATAGAAAAGGTAAACATAGACGCTCTTGATAAGTTAGAAGAAGAAGGGTTAACCATATATCCAAAACCTAAAGATTTACGAATTATACAAAGTAAAGCAAGACAAAAGCACTTTTATTTTGATCATCAAATAAAAACAGCCCCTTTTTCTCATTTTGCATTTTTAGAAGAATTACAACATTGTGTAGAAAACAGCATAATTGATTTTCCTTTTGTATGGAAAGCCGCACGTTTTGGTTATGATGGAAATGGAGTTAAAATCGTTAGAAATTATGAAGATTTAGTTTCATTACCAAAAGTTGAATGTATTACAGAAGAACTTATTCCTTTTAAAAATGAATTAGCAGTAATTGTAGCTAGAAATGCTAAAGGTGAAACTAAAACTTATCCTGTAGTTGAAATGGAATTTCATCCAGAAGCAAACCAAGTAGAATATGTAATTTGCCCTGCAAGAATTGAAGATGCTGTTGCTAAAAAAGCACAAGAAACAGCACTTAAAGTTGTAAATGAATTAAATTTTATTGGACTTCTTGCTGTAGAAATGTTTCAAACAGAAACCAATGAAATTTTAGTAAATGAGGTAGCTCCAAGAACTCACAATTCTGGTCATTATTCTATAGAAGCGAGTTATACTAGTCAATTTGAGCAACATTTACGTGCTATTTTAAATCTTCCTTTAGGAAATACAGATAGTAAAGTTGCAGGAATTATGGTAAATTTAGTAGGTGCTGAAGGTTTTTCTGGTGATGTGATATATGAAAATATTGAAGAAGTTTTACAGATTGATGGAGTAACACCTCATATTTATGGAAAAAAAGAAACACGTCCTTTTCGTAAAATGGGTCATGTAACTATTGTAAATGAAGACGTAAACAAGGCCAGAGAAATAGCACAAAAAGTTAAAGAAACAATAAGAGTAATTGCAAAGTAATTGCAATTAAGCTGAACTTGTTTCAGCTACTGAAAATAAAAATAACAGATCCTGAAACAAGTTCAGGATAAATCTAAGATTTATGGTAGGAATTATAATGGGAAGCGATTCTGATCTTCCAATAATGCAAGAAGCAATAGATGTTTTAGAAAGTATGGATATTCAAATAGAAGTAGATATTGTTTCTGCTCATAGAACTCCAGAGAAATTATTTGACTATGCTAAAAACGCACATAAAAGAGGTATAAAAGTAATTATTGCTGGTGCAGGAGGTGCTGCTCATTTACCAGGTATGGTTGCAAGTATGAGTCCTTTACCAGTAATTGGTGTGCCAGTAAAAAGTAGAAATTCTATAGATGGTTGGGATTCTGTATTATCTATTCTTCAAATGCCTGGAGGTGTACCTGTAGCTACAGTAGCTTTAGATGGTGCAAAAAATGCAGGAATTTTAGCAGCTCAAATTATTGGTGCATCAGATAAATGTGTTTTAGATAAAATTATAGCCTACAAAGAAGGCTTAAAAATAAAAGTTGAAAAGGCTTCAGAACGTGTAAAAAAATAACTTTTTTACAATCAACTTTTTTAAATAACTATTCAAATTCACTTTTTTAAAATGAATCCATTATTACAACCTTTTGATATAGCTCCTTTTCAACAAATTAAAAGTGAGCACTACAAGCCTGCTATTAAAGAAGCGATTGCTTTAGCAAAAGCAGAAATTGACCAAATTGTAAATAATATTGATACACCAACTTTTGAAAACACAACAGTTGCTCTAGATTTTACAGGTGAAAAACTAAATAGAATAACATCTATATTTTTCAACTTAAACTCTGCAGAAACAAATGATGAAATTCAAAAAATAGCACAAGAAGTTTCTCCATGGTTAAGTGAATTTAGAAACGACATCACCTTAAATGAAGCGCTTTTTAAAAGAGTAAAATCTGTTTTTGATACTAAAGAAAATCTGGAATTAACTCCAGAACAATCTATGTTATTAGAAAAACAATACAAAGGTTTTGCAAGAAATGGTGCAAATTTAAATGATGATGATAAAGCGAAACTTAGAGCAATAGACACAAAACTTTCTAAACTCTCTTTACAGTTTGGAGAAAATGTGTTAGCAGAAACCAATGCTTTTGAATTACATCTTACAGATGAAAATGATTTATCTGGTTTACCTGAATCTGCTAAAGAAGCTGCACATCAATTAGCAAAAGAAAATAATAAAGAAGGCTGGATTTTCACTTTAGATTATCCAAGCTACATTCCTTTTATGACCTATGCTGATAATAGAGCTTTAAGAAAAAAGTTAGCCCTTGCATTTGGTAGTAAAGGGTTTCAGAACAATAAAAATAATAATGAAAAAATTGTTTTAGAAATTGTAAATCTTCGTCATCAAAGAGCCAATTTACTAGGATATAAAACACATGCGCATTTTGTTTTAGAAGAACGAATGGCAGAAACTCCAGAAAAAGTAATTGAGTTTTCTAATAATTTGCTTGAAAAAGCCAAACCAGCTGCACTAAGAGAATTTAAAAACTTAGAAAATTATGCTAAGAAACTAGATAATATAGATCAATTGCAAAAATGGGATGGAGCCTATTATTCAGAAAAATTAAAGAAAGAGTTATTTGATTTAGATCAAGAAATCTTAAAACCCTATTTTAAATTAGAGAATGTAATTGATGGTGTTTTTGAAGTAGCAACCAAACTTTTTGATTTGCATTTTAAAGAGGTTTTTAATGTAGAAAAATATCATGAAGATGTAAAAACTTATGATGTTACTGATAAAGAGGGAAATTATGTGTCACTTTTTTACGCAGACTTTCATCCTAGAAAAGGAAAACGTAATGGTGCTTGGATGACATCTTATAAATCACAACAAATTAAAAACGGAGTAAACGAAAGACCTCATGTTTCTATTGTCTGTAATTTTACAAAACCTACCAAAACAAAGCCTTCTTTATTAACTTTTAATGAAGTTACTACACTGTTTCACGAATTTGGGCATGCTTTACATGGTATGTTAGCAAACACGACATATAACAGTTTATCTGGCACTTCTGTTTCTTGGGATTTTGTAGAATTACCAAGTCAAGTTTTAGAAAATTGGTGTTATGAAAAAGAAGCTTTAGAGTTGTTTGCAAAACACTATGAAACTGGTGAAGTAATTCCTATGAAATATGTAGAAAAAATAAAAGAATCTGCAAGTTTTCATGAAGGCATGCAAACTTTACGTCAGTTAAGTTTTGGCTTATTAGATATGCAATGGCATAGTCAAAACCCTTCTGCAATTACCTCTGTAAAAGATTTTGAAAATAATGCGTTTTCTGAAACAAAATTGTATCCAGATGTAGCAGAAAACTGCATGAGTACCTCTTTTTCTCATATTTTTCAAGGAGGATATTCTTCTGGTTACTATTCATATAAATGGGCAGAAGTTTTAGATGCTGATGCATTTGAATTCTTTTTAGAAAAAGGTATTTTTAATAAAGAAGTAGCATCAAAATTTAAAGACAATGTGCTTTCTAAAGGAGGTACAGAAAAACCAATGCAATTGTATAAACGTTTTAGAGGAAAAGAGCCAAAACCAGACGCTTTACTAAAAAGAGCTGGGTTGTTAAGTTATTAAAACTAATTAACAAAAAATAAACTAAAATCGGTTTTTGAATAAGTATTTTTAGCTTATGAAAAACCGATTTTTATTTTTATTTATTTTATCAAGCTTCACTTTGTGGTGTCAACCTACTATAAAAGGTACAATTTATGATAAAAATGGTGTTTTAGAAAATGTTGCAGTTTATCTTAATAATACCATGTTTGGCACAACAACAGATGTTAAGGGCGAATTTGAACTACAAGTAAAAGAAGGGCAATATGAACTTATAGTATCTTATTTAGGCTATAAAAAAATTGTATACTCCTTAAATACATCAAACTATACAAAGCCATTAACTTTTGTTTTAGAAGAAGAAGAAAATATTTTAGATGAAATTGTCATTAAAAAGATAGTTTATGATGAGGAATGGAAATATAATTTACAAGCTTTTAAAGACGGTTTTTTAGGAAGAACATCACTTTCTAAAGACTGTGAAATTATAAATGAAGAAGTAATATTTTTTGATTTTAATCGAAAAGATAATAAGCTGGAAGCTTTTGCTAAAAAACCACTAAAAATAAAACACAAAGCATTAGGGTACATCATCACTTTTGAATTAGAAAGTTTTGTAAGAACTAATGATTATATCACTTATTTAGGATACACTAGATACGAAGAAATGAAAGGTGGTAATCGAAAACAAAAACGTTGGAAAAAAAATAGATTAATTGCTTATAAAGGTTCTCAGGTTCATTTTTATAAATCTTTAATAAATGACACTTTCACCAAAGAAGGTTACATTATTAATCAGTTTAAAAGAGTAGAAAATCCTGAGAGACCTACTGAACAAAAAATACAAAAAGCACGTGAATTATTAAGATTAAATAGAAATTTTAATCTTGATTTTTCTAAAAAAATTGTAACTCCATTAACTGCTTTAGATTCAGCATTAGTTACTGTTAGAAGAGCAAGATTACCAAAGTTTAAAGATTATTTATACAAATCTAAATTAAAGAAAGATGAAGTAATCTCTTTTAAAAACAATACAAATACACTAACTTTTGATAACAATTTAAGTGTCGTTTATACTAATGAAAAAGAAGAAGAAGGGTATATTTTAAGAAATGTATTTAGTAAAAAAAGAGAAGCAACCTACCAAACTTCTTCAATTATTCCATTAGAAAAAAATATTGTTTTAGATAAAAGCGGAATCTTGATAAAACCTTTAAGTGTTTTTTATGAAGGCTATTGGTCTTATGAAAAATTTGCACATGCATTGCCTTTAGATTACGAACCTACACATTAGGCTTATTCTTTTCCTCTATCCACTTACTCATGTATTTTGTGGCTTGTAAAGTTTGATGCTGTAATAAACTCCCTAAAAAATTCTTGGTTCTGTGCTGTTCTATATTTTCTTGCAATTGTTTAATTCGATTGATATATAGAAGCTCTAACTTGTCTTTATCATAAATTTGATTGATAATTTCAATTCCGTTTTTTTGAGATTGTTCCCAACTATTTTTGTTGGTATATAATTCAATCGCTTTTTTAGCAAATTGTTTATAGTTATTTTCTATAAAACCATTCCAAGATAAATTTTCATGCATCCCTTCTGCTCCAATTTTTGAAGTAATTGAGGGTGTACCACAAATCATGGCTTCTGTTAATTTTCCTTTAATTCCTGCCCCAAAATTTAAAGGAGCTAAAACTACTCTTGCCTTAGAAATTACAGATTTAGAATTCTCTGCAAACCCTTTTATTAAAAATCCTTCTTTAGCGTTATCTAAATCTCTTATTTGTTGATTTACATAAGCTCCATAAATATGCATTTCTACATTTGGTAGTTGTTTTTTTATGGTACTCCAAATTTGTTTTTTTAGAGTTACAACTGCATCTATATTAGGTTTATGATAAAAATTACCTATAAATACAAAGTCTTTTCTATCTTCAAAAGATTGCCATTTTTGGGTTTTACTTGCATCAATTTTATTGAATAAAAAAGGTAAATAATACAATAAAGATTCATCAATGTTCAAGAGGTCTTTAAGCAATTTCATCTCATAAGATGAAATAATTAAAGATAAATCACAACGTAAAATAGCAGCAATTTCTCTTTTAGTGTCTTCCGCTTTTAAAAGTGCTTCGTTAGAAAAATTCTCTCCTTTTTTATATTGTTGACGACGAACTTTACGTAAAAAATGTAAATCTTCTGTATCTAAAATTCGTAAAGCATTTGGGCAATGTTCTGCAACTCTCCATCCAAATTGTTCTTCAATCATAAAACGATCGAACATAACAATAGTGGGTTGCAATTCGTTTAAGAAATCATCAAAAGAAGATGAGTTTAATTGTATAGAAACCTCTTTAACTCCTAATTTAGTTAAAGAGGTTTCATTAGTAGATTTTTGTGAAGCACAAGCAAAAGTAACGTGCCAATGTTGAGCTAAAAAAAGTTGAATTAATTGTAACATTCTTCCACCTGCTGCAGAAGAATTGGGCTCTACCCAAACTGCTCCAATAATTAGAACCTTTTGCTTCAATTACTTTGCTGTCATTTGTTGCTTGTAATCTGCTTGTACTTTTTTACCCCAAGCTACAACAGCATCTATTTGTGCTTGTGTTAAATTAGCATCAGCATGTGTCCAAGTATATGAATTTAAAGGCATTTCTTTTTTCTCTACCTCTTCATACAATTCATCCATTTTATGTTCTTTTCTTTTTAAAGAATATTCACTCCATTTCGAAAAGTCTAAATGTTTTTTACCATCTCTAATATGCTCATCTAACCAATAATTAACAGGAGTTATGTTATTATACCAAGGGTAATTTGTTTTTGCTGAATGGCAATCAAAACAAGTTGTTTTTAAAATTTGAGTGACTTCAGCTGGCGGATTTGTCTCTGCAATAAATGCATTAACAGTATCTAAATTTCCATCATTTTTCTCTGGTCCAAAAAACTGAGCTACTACTAAAGCAATTAATAAAACAACACCTATTTTTTTTAAAACTTTCATAAGTTAAACATTAAAATTGAATCTGTGTAAATCTACAAAATCCTCTTATTATTCTCTAAAAATATATGTATTTTTGTCGCTCACAATTTCTTAAACAATGAAATACGATATTATAGTTATTGGTTCAGGTCCTGGAGGATACATTTCTGCAATTAGAGCATCACAATTAGGTAAAAAAGTAGCAATTATAGAAAAATATAGCACTTTAGGTGGTACTTGTTTAAATGTAGGTTGTATACCTTCTAAAGCTTTATTAGACTCTTCACATCATTTTTATGATGCAACTCATCATTTTGAAGAGCATGGTATTACTGTAGAGAAACCTTCTTTTGACTTTTCTAAAATGATTGAAAGAAAAGCAAATGTAGTTGAAACTACAACTGGAGGAATCAAATATCTGATGGATAAAAATAATATTGATGTTTATGAAGGTTTAGGTTCTTTTGAAGATGCTACTCACGTTAAAGTTTCTAAAAACGACGGTTCTTCAGAGGTTATAGAAGGTACCAATATTATTATTGCAACAGGTTCAAAACCTTCTACTTTACCTTTTATAGAGACTGATAAAGAAAGAATCATTACTTCTACAGAAGCTTTAAAGTTAAAAGAAGTACCAAAACACTTATTAGTAATTGGTGGTGGAGTTATTGGTTTAGAATTAGGATCTGTTTATAAGAGATTAGGTGCAGAAGTTACAGTTATAGAGTATGCTCCAAAAATTACACCAACAATGGATGCTGATGTTTCTAAAGAACTACAAAAAGTTTTAAAGAAACAAGGTATGAAGTTTAATGTAAGTCATGGAGTTACAGCTGTAGAAAGAAATGGAGATGAAATAGTTGTAAAAGCAAACAATAAAAAAGGTGAAGAAGTTACGTTTACTGGAGACTATTGCTTAGTTTCTGTGGGTAGGAAAGCGTATACAGAAGGTTTAGGCTTAGATAAAGTTGGTGTAAAAGTAAATGAAAGAGGTCAAGTAGAAGTTAATAATCATTTACAAACTAACGTTTCTAATATTTATGCTATTGGTGATGTTGTAAAAGGTGCAATGTTAGCTCACAAAGCTGAAGAAGAAGGTGTTGTTGTTGCAGAATATTTAGCAGGTCAAAAACCACATATAGATTATAATTTAATTCCTGGTATTGTATACACATGGCCAGAAGTAGCTGCAGTTGGTAAAACTGAACAAGAATTAAAAGATGCAAATGTAGCTTATAAGGCTGGTAAATTTTCAATGCGTGCTTTAGGAAGATCTAGAGCAAGTGGAGATATTGATGGTTTTGTAAAAGTTTTAGCAGACAAAAATACAGATGAAGTATTAGGAGTTCATATGGTTGGTGCTAGAGTTGCAGATTTAATTATGGAAGCAGCAGTAGCCATGGAGTATAGAGCTTCTGCTGAAGATTTAGCAAGAATTTGTCATGGACACCCAACGTATTCTGAAGCTGTAAAAGAAGCAGCTAAAGCAGCTTGGGATGGTAAGCCATTAAACGCATAAATAAAAACCAAAATAAAAAAACCTCACTATTGGTGAGGTTTTTTTGTTTCCAAAACTTTCAAGTATTTTTACAATTCTATGCAAAGAACCATTAAAACTTTTTTAGTTGAAGATGTTCAAAAATTTAAAGACCAACTTTTGGTTTGGTCTCAACAATTTGAAACTCTTTTATGGTTAGATTCTAACAACTACAAACAACAATATACAAGTTTTGATGCAGCTTTAGCTGTTGAAGAATTCACTTCTATAAAAACAGATTATCTGAATGCTTTTGAGAAATTAAAAGAATATCAAAGTATTACTAAAGACTATATTTTTGGTTATTTATCTTATGATGTAAAAAATGATATAGAAGAACTTAATTCTAACAATTTTGATGGTTTAGACTTTGCTGATATTTATTTTTTTCAGCCACAAAAACTATTTTTTATCAAAGAAAATACTATTGAATTTCATTATCTAAAAATGGTAGATGATGAGATAGAAATAGATTTTGAAGAAATTAAAAAAACTAAAAAATTTAAATCTCAAAACAATGGTTCAAATATTAAAATAAAACTTCGTATTCATAAAGATGAGTATTATTCTAAAGTGACTAAAGTTTTAGAACATATTAAAAGAGGTGATATTTATGAAGCCAACTTTTGTCAAGAATTTTATGCTGAAAATAGCACTATAGATCCTATAAAAGTATATCAAGACTTAAACGAAATCTCTAAACCACCTTTTGCTACTTTTTTCAAAAATGATCACCAATATTTGTTAAGTGCTTCACCTGAAAGATATATTAGAAAAGAAGGCTCAAAAATAATTTCTCAACCTATAAAAGGAACTGCAAAACGTTTAAGAAGTAAGATTGAGGATACTAAAATAGCATCAGATTTAGCAAGAGATATTAAAGAACGTTCAGAAAATGTAATGATTGTTGACTTGGTTAGAAACGACCTTTCAAAATCTGCTATAAAGGGAAGTGTAAAAGTAGAAGAATTATGCAAAGTATATTCTTTTAAGCAAGTACATCAAATGATTTCTACAGTCGTTTCTGAATTAAAGGATAATATTCATCCTATTCAAGTTTTAAAAGATACTTTTCCTATGGGAAGTATGACTGGTGCTCCAAAAGTATCTGCAATGAAAATCATAGAAAATTTAGAAGAAACCAAACGTGGTTTGTATTCTGGAACTGTTGGTTATTTTACTCCTGAAGGAAATTTTGACTTTAATGTAGTTATTAGAAGTATTTTATACAATTCAGAAAAAAAATACATTTCTTATTCTGTAGGAGGTGCAATTACAGCAAAATCTATCCCTGAAAAGGAATATGAAGAGTGTTTACTAAAAGCAAAAGCAATGAAATTTGTACTCCAAAATTCTAAATAGCTATGGTCAATAACAAAGAAGAAAAATTCCAATCTATCTTTAATAATTTAGAGGAAAAACCAAATGAAATAAACATGTTTGGTGCATTTTTAAAAATGTATCCAGAAGATTGGAAACAACTAAAAATAAATTTCAGTAAATTTAACAGAAGTAAACAATTTGGAAAAACAATTCCTTTACCAAAACCAGAATCATCCTTAAAAAAAGAGATTAGAGTTTGGTTAAAAAATCAAAAAATATGACACATCAAGAATTTAACTTTAACTTTCACAATACACCTTTTTTTGGTCAATATTGGGAAGCAAAACAAACAGAGGGAGTTGTAGTTTTGGTTCATGGAATGGGCGAACATTCTAGTAGATACAAACATGTTGCAGAAAAATTAACTGATAATCATTTTTCTGTAGTTACTTTTGATCAGTTTGGTCATGGAAAAACAAAAGGAAAAAGAGGACATAACCCAAATTTTGAAGCTGTCCTAAATTCAGTAACAACAGTTATTGAAAAAGCAAAAAAGCTTTTTCCAAACAAACCTATTTTTCTTTATGGGCATTCTATGGGTGGTAATGTAGTTACAAACTATGTGCTTAGAAAAGAGCACCAAATTAAAGGAGCTATTGCAACAAGTCCTTTTTTAAAATTAGCTTTTGATCCACCAGCAATAAAATTATTTGTGGGTAAAATGTTGCAAAATATAGTGCCTTCTTTAACTATGGGTAATGAACTAGACCCAAATACACTATCAAGAAAAAAAGAAGAAGTAAAAAAATATATTGATGATGATTTAGTACATGCAAAAATTAGCCCTAATTATTCTATTAAATTTATAGAAACAGGAAATTGGGCCATTGAAAATGCATCAAAACTAAATACACCCATGTTATTTTTGCATGGAACTTCTGACAGTATTACAGATCATAAAGGCTCAGAAGAATTTGCAGAAAACACTCATAAAGCAGCTGTAAAATTATATAAAGATGGCTTTCATGAACTGCATAACGATTTATGTGCATCAGAAATGTTAGAAGATGTTGTAAATTGGTTAAAATCTCAATTGTAAATTCTGTACTTTTGAAGATATAAATGCTTCAAAAATTTAAAAAACATATCACTAAAGAATTTCCTTTTTTAAAGGATACTAAACTTTTACTTGCCATTTCTGGTGGTGTAGATTCTGTAGTTTTGTTTCATTTATTACATAAATTAAATTATGATGTTTCTTTAGCACATTGTAATTTTAAATTACGAGGTAAAGAAAGTGATTTAGATGAAGAATTTATTAAAAATTTAAATCAAATATCGTCTAATCAGATTTTTACAATAAGTTTTGATACAGAAAAATATGCTAAAGAACATAAACTTTCTACACAAATTGCAGCAAGAGAGTTACGTTACAATTGGTTTCAAAAATTAATAACAGAACATAAATTTGATTATGTTTTAACTGCTCATCATGCAGATGATAATTTAGAAACCTTTCTAATTCATTTAACACGTGGTTCTGGGTTAGATGGTTTTACTGGAATTCCAATAGTGAATGGAAACATTGTTCGTCCACTTTTAGCTTTTTCTAGAGAAGAAATTTTAAACTACGCAAAAGACCATGATATAGAATGGAGAGAAGATGCAAGTAATGCTTCTAACAAATACATTCGAAATAAAATTAGACATCAAGTTTTACCAGTTTTAAAAGAAATTAATCCAAGTGTCTTAGATTCTTTTGCTACAACAATAGAGAATTTACAAGAGAGTAAACAAATTATAGAAGATAGCATTGAAAATATAGCATCAGAAGTCCTTAAAAAGGAAGCTAATTTTATCAAAATAGATATTGAGAAAATTAAAGAACTTTCAAATCCGAAAGCATATTTGTATCAACTTTTAAAAAGCTATCATTTTACAGAATGGAATGATGTATATGATCTTTTAAATGCACAATCAGGAAAACAAGTTTTTTCTAAAACGCATGGTTTGTTAAAAGATAGAGATGTACTGATTTTGTCAAAAATAGATTTGTCAAACTCGATTGAAATGGCATTTCAAATAGAAGAGGAAATAACAGAAATTACAAATCCTATTCACTTAACATTTGAAGAAGTATTTGAAAAATCAACAGAAAACAAACAAACAATTTACGTTGATAAAGATTTGTTAAAGTATCCATTAATATTAAGAAAATGGGAAAAAGGCGACTATATTTATCCTTTAGGAATGCAAGGAAAAAAGAAACTAAGCAAGTATTTTAAAGATGAAAAATTCTCTTTAATAGATAAAGAAAATACTTGGCTACTTTGCAATGCAGAAAATCAAATTATGTGGATTGTAAATCATAGACAGGATAGACGTTTTGTGAAAAATAACAACTTAAAAATTAGTGTATTATCATGAAGAAATTCATCAATTTTTTAATTTTAATTGTAGCCTTTTCAGGTTTTTCTCAAACTGAAGAAAATACTATTGAAATAAAAACTTCTGTAAAAAAAATATCTGAAACTGAATATGATATCATATTTAATGCTACTCTTTATAAAGGTTGGTATTTGTATTCTCAATACAACCCTGATGAAGCTTCTTTACCATTAGAAATTACAATTCCTGAAGGCGAAAATGGATATAAATTAGTTGGTAAAGCAGATGAAAAAGATACATTTAAGAAATATTCTGACGTTTGGGAAAAAGAAGAAATAGTTTTTAAAGACAAAGCCATAATTACACAAAGAATTGAATTAACTAATAAAGATATAACTATTATTAAATTAAATTTCTTTGGTCAAGTATGTGAAACTGCTTGTATAAATATAGATGAACTTTTTACTATTTCTCTTTCTGGTGCTATTATAAACAATGATATCTCAATTAATGAAAAAAGTAAGGAACTTTCTAAAAAGTTAAAGCTAGACTTAAAAAATACAGCATTATTAAAATCTTCTACAGAAGGTGAGAATAATACTTCAAATGGTTTACTTAATATATTTTTATTAGGTTTTGTTGGAGGTCTTTTAGCGCTATTAACACCCTGTGTTTTTCCTATGATTCCTCTAACTGTATCATTTTTTACAAAACAATCAAAAAACAAAAGTAAAGGTGTTTTTAATGCAATTCTTTATGGTTTCTTTATAGTACTTATTTATATTTTACTAAGTATACCTTTTCACTTTTTAGATAATTTAGATCCAGAAATTTTAAATACCATCTCTACTAATGTTTGGCTAAATATTTTCTTTTTTGCAGTTTTAGTGTTTTTTGCTTTTTCTTTCTTTGGTTTTTACGAAATAACGTTACCTAGTTCTTGGGGAAATAAAATGGATAATGCTTCTTCAGTTGGAGGTATCATAGGAGTATTCTTTATGGCATTAACGCTAGCTATTGTTTCCTTTTCTTGTACAGGACCCATTTTAGGTTCGTTATTAGCAGGTTCTTTAACTTCTGATGGTGGAGCAACACAACTTACAGCTGGAATGTCTGGTTTTGGGTTAGCATTAGCTTTGCCTTTTGCGTTATTTGCGTTATTCCCAAATTGGCTAAACTCTTTACCAAAATCTGGTGGATGGTTAAATACAACCAAAGTTGTTTTAGGTTTTTTAGAATTAGCATTAGCTTTTAAATTTTTATCTAATGCAGATTTAGTTGCTCATTGGGATTTATTGAAACGTGAAGTATTTATAGGTATTTGGGTTGTTATTTTTATTGGCTTAGCACTGTATTTGTTTGCGAAAATTAAATTTCCACATGATTCACCAATTAAAAAATTATCATTTTCTAGAATTTCTTTTGGAGTTTTAACACTAGCTTTTGTGGTATATATTTCACCAGGAGTTTTGAAAAATCCAACTTGGAATTTGAGTTTGCTAAGTGGGTTTCCTCCTCCACAATTCTACAGTATTTATGAGCAAGAAAGTGATTGTCCTTTAGGTTTAGATTGTTATAAAGATTTTGATGAAGGTTTGGCAAAAGCAAAAGAAGTTAACAAACCAATATTATTAGATTTTACAGGTTGGGCTTGTGTTAATTGTAGAAAAATGGAAGAAAACGTATGGAGTGTTCCTAACGTTTATCAAACCCTTAAAAATGATTATATCTTAATTTCTTTATATGTAGATGATAATGAAAAAGAGTTACCAAAAAATCAACAATTTGATTTTTTAAAAGAAAATGGAAGAATAAAAAAGATTAAAACTGTTGGTGATAAATGGTCTACATTTCAAGTAATTAACTTTAAAAATGCATCTCAGCCTTATTATGTGCTATTAAGTCCTAATTTAGAAATATTAAATACAGCACAACAATACACAGATAAAGAAACTTATTATAGTTGGCTACAAAAAGGGTTGCAAAACTTCAAAAAATAAAACAAATTCAACACTTCTATTCAAATATTGAGTATTTCAAAAAAAGTGTGTCTAATTTATATCGATTTCGTATTTTTTTAAGCTATTATTCATAAAAACCTAGCTTTTTTATTTTTAGATTTTCGTAATTTCACAATATAAAATTGTGAGATTATGTCTGCATTACCAAAACTAACTTTATTTAACGATAACGTATTATCTAGATATCAAATATACAATAGCATATTTGTTACCTTACCTTTTGACACTATTAGAGATACTGGAGTTTTACTACCTCTATTTCAAAAAATGTGTGAAAAAGGATTTGAAAAAGGAAAAAACCCTACAGAAATAGTAGAAACGTTTTTCAAAAAATATCAAGATAATCCAACAGAAAAAGAACAGATAGATTTACTTTTTCATTTTATAAAATATATAGAGCGTTTAGTTGTTTTGTTTGATGCTGTTGAAGATGCAGCTTTTCCTATTGTAAATAATATGGAAGGTTTTGGAACACTTCGTAATTCTAAAGAAACAGCCATTTTAAGTAATAAAAAAGAACAATTAAAAAAATATCTAGAAGAATTTAAAGTAAGAATTGTTCTTACTGCTCACCCAACACAATTTTATCCTGGTAGTGTTTTAGGTATTATTACAGACTTAGACAAAGCCATACAAAATGATGATTTATTACTGATTAAAAAATTATTAGCTCAATTAGGTAAAACTCCTTTTTACAAAAAGAAAAAACCAACACCTTTTGACGAAGCTGTAAGTTTAATTTGGTATTTAGAAAATGTTTTTTATGATTCTGTAAGTAACATATATAATTACATTCAAGATAATATTTACGATGGTAATCCTAGAGAAAATGAAATCATAGATTTAGGTTTTTGGCCTGGTGGAGATAGAGATGGAAACCCTTTTGTAACTACACAAATCACTTTAGATGTAGCAGAAAAATTACGCCAATCTATTTTAAGAAGCTATTATGGAGATGTTAGAAAACTAAAAAGACGTTTTACTTTTACAGGTGTAGAAGAAATTTTAACAAGAATAGAAAAAAGACTATATAAGCACGTAGTTAGAAGTTATACTAAGGTAAATTTCTCTCAAAAAATTCTACTAAGTGAGTTAGAAAAAATTAGAGAAATTATTAAAAATGATCATAACTCTTTGTTTATTGAAGAGATAAATGATTTTATCAATAAAGTTAGAATTTTTGGTTTTCATTTTGCGAGCTTAGATATTAGACAAGATAGTAGAGTGCATCATAAAGCTTTTACACAAATTGTAGATGATTTATTAGCTACTGGAGACACAACTTTTCCTAAAAATTATCACAACCTTTCAGCAGAAGATCAAATAGAACTTTTATCAACAATTAAAGGAGAAATTGATCCAGAGATACTTACAGATGAAATGTCTGTAAAAACCATTGAATCTATTTATGCATTAAAAACCATACAACAAAGAAATGGAGAACGTGGAGCAAATAGATACATCATTAGTAATAATCAAACAGCATTAAATGTAATGCAAACGTTTGCCATGTTAAATTTATGTGGTTTCGAAAATGAGCTACCTGTAGATGTTATTCCGCTTTTTGAAACTGTAGATGATTTAGAAAATTCAGAAAGTGTAATGCGAACTTTATATTCTAATAGAGCTTATAGACACCATTTATCTAAAAGAAAGAACAAACAAACCATTATGTTAGGTTTTTCTGATGGTACTAAAGATGGTGGCTATTTAATGGCAAATTGGGGTATTTTTAAAGCCAAAGAAGCTTTAACAAAAGTATCTAGAGAATTTGATATCGAAGTTATTTTCTTTGATGGTAGAGGAGGACCACCAGCAAGAGGAGGAGGAAAAACCCATCAGTTTTATGCATCTTTAGGGCCAACAATTGAGGATAAAGAAATTCAGTTAACCATACAAGGGCAAACTATTAGTTCTAATTTTGGCACAAAAAATTCTGCACAATATAATTTAGAACAACTACTTAGCTCTGGAATTAAGAATGAAGTTTTTACTAAAGATCAAATCAGTACAAAACACAGAAAATTAATTGAAGATTTAGCTTCTACAAGTTATCAAACTTATGTAGACTTTAAAAATCATCCTAAGTTTTTACCTTACTTAGAAAAAATGAGTACATTAAAGTACTATGCTAAAACTAACATTGGTAGTAGACCTAGTAAACGTACTAATTCTGATACATTAGATTTTTCTCAATTAAGAGCCATTCCATTTGTAGGTAGCTGGAGCCAATTAAAACAAAATGTACCAGGATTTTTTGGTGTGGGTACAGCCTTAAAGAAATACGAAGATGCAGGTAAATTCGATGAAATTGTAGATTTTTATAATGCATCTGATTTCTTTAAAACCTTGTTAGAAAATAGTATGATGAGTTTAACAAAATCTTTCTTTGGTTTAACCTCTTATATGTCTGAGGATGAAGAATTTGGAGAATTCTGGAAACTAATTTACGAAGAATATAAAACTACAAAAAGATTACTTTTAAAGTTAACTGGTCATTCTACATTAATGGAGAATTATCCTGTTGGTAAAGCCTCAATAGAAATGAGAGAAAACATAGTGTTGCCTTTATTAACAATACAGCAATATGCACTTAAAAAAGTACAAGATTTACAAAAATCTGGAGGTAATGAAAAGGAAATCATAGTGTTTGAAAAAATGGTAATGCGTTCTTTATTTGGTAATATTAACGCGAGTAGAAATTCGGCATAATTTAATTTTTTTTGGTAAAATAATCATTAGTTTTAAAAAAAAACAATGAATTCAAATCCCCTATTGCTAATTTTAGCATTATGCAGCTATTTTTCTTATTCTCAAACAATCCCAGTTGAAAAAATAGAAATCAATTACTTAGAAGGTAGTTATCCTCTTTCATTTGCTAAAACAAATAATGCCTTCTTTTTTACTGCAGAAGGTAATGGATTATCGAGACAATTATACACTTCAGATGGAACTTCTGAAGGCACAAAATTGGTTAAAGTTATTAATGAAATTAGACCAGATAATACTTCTGTAAATAATCTAATAGGATTTGAGAATATCATATATTTCACTGCAAATGATGGTATTAACGGAATTGAATTGTGGAAATCTGATGGTACTGAGCAAGGTACTAATATGGTTAAAGCCATTAATGAAACTCATAATGACGATTATACAACTGCACCAAAAGAATTAACAATTTTTAATAATAAACTATATTTTTCTGCAAATTCTAATGCTTATGGCTGGGAAGTTTGGGTAACAGATGGTACTGAACAAGGCACAACCCTATTAAAAGATATTAATACAGGCTCAGAAAGTAGCTCACCTCAAGGTTTTACCGTATTTAATAATGAATTGTATTTCTTGGCAGGAAATGCAGAGTTTGGGAAAGAACTATGGAAAACTGATGGCACAGAACAAGGTACAGTACTTGTAAAAGATATAAAAACTGGTTCAGAAAATGGAGCCTCAGGTAGTCTAATAGCATCTGGTAATTATTTATACTTTACAGCAAATGCTGATGATTACTTTAACCCAGGTAGTGTTCAAGGAAATGAATTGTGGAAACTGATGGCACTGAAGCAGGTACAACCTTAGTAAAAGATATTGCTTTAGGACCTGCAAGTAGCATGACTAATTTAAATGGAATAGATTTAAATGGAACTTTAGTGTTTACAGCTTATACATTAGAAGCAGGAAATGAAATTTGGAAAACTGATGGAACTTCAACTGGTACAGTGCTTATAAAAAACATCAACAACAATAATTTACATAGTATTTCTTCATTAAACCTTTATACTAAATTTAATGACGAAATCTATTTCTTAGCTGATGATAATATAAATGGCATAGAAATTTGGAAAACAGATGGAACAACATCTGGAACCAAAATTTTAAAAGATATTAATACTTCTCCTGATTACTCTTCAGTAAATGTTTTTAAATTTCATGTTGATGAAGTTAATAATAAATTATTTTTTTATGGTAAAAATAATAATCAAGCAGAAAATAAATTATGGGTTTCTGATGGAAAAGAAAATGGCACTAAAAATATAGCTGATCTTATTCAGCCAGATATTTATAGCCCAACTAATTATTTTATAACATTTAATGAACATTCCTACTTTTCTGGAAAGAATGATAAGAATGGAGTAGAATTATATAAATCTGATGGTACTGCAGAAAACACAAAATTATTAAAAGATATAGAATATTCTTCTAGTAGTTCTCCAGCAAAATTAATTAATGTTAATGGAAATGTATTTTTTAGGGGAACCAATGAAGACTCTTATGGAAATCAATTATTTAAAAGCGATGGAACTAAAGAAGGAACATCTCTAATAAAAAAAATTGGTTCAAATTCTAATATTGATGATAAATCAGAAATGGTGGTAATCAATAATAAACTAATATTTAGTGCGCATAATAATTCTGATGGTTTTGAACCTTGGGTAAGTGATGGTACAGAAAGTGGCACATTTATGATTAAAAACATAAGATCTGATGGAAGCAGCTTAAGAAATTCTAATGATATTCAACCCTTTTATGCTTCAAATAATATTGCTTACTTTTTTGCAAATGATGGTGAACATGGTTTTGAACCTTGGAGAAGTGATGGTACAGAAAATGGCACATTTATGCTTAAAGATATAAGAACTTATGGTAATGGAACAGGTCATGAACAAATAGGTGGCTCTAGTTGGCCAAAAGATTTTATAGATTTTAATGGCACTACATACTTTATTGCGTTTGATACAAATGGTTCAGCAGTTTGGAAAACAGATGGCACAAAAGAAGGTACAGAAAAAGTATTTGAGCATCCTAATATTGGGCGTTTACTAAAAGTTAATCAAAAATTAATATTTGCGGGTTATAACAATGGCAGTCTTTTTTGGGAGTCTGATGGAACAGAAGCTGGTACAAAAAATATAAATTTATTACCCTTCGTTAATTTAGTAAATGCTAATACAATTCAATTAGAAAGCGATTTATTCTTTGTATCAAGATTAGAAAATATTTCTAATAGATTTGGTTTGTATAAAACAGATGGTACAGAAAGTGGTACTATTTTATTGTATGAAGGTCTTAATCATCCTACTCTAGATGAAGTAGTTATAAAAAATTTAGTAGAGTGTAGTGGATTTATTTATTTTGAGTTAGAAGATTATTATGGACGAGGAACAGCTGAGCTTTGGAGAACTAATGGGACTATTACAGAAAAAATTGACTCAGATACAGGGATTTATGAAATTATTCCTACCTGTTACAAAAACAGTCTAATATACAATACAGATAGTCCTAATACTTTAAAAGCTATTACTGAAAACAATAACCAGCCTATTCAACTGAATTTAGAAATTACCAACAATGCTGATTTTTCAGAATATAGTTTGCACTATAATTTTACCTCTTCAGGAGATTATTTGTTTTTTACAGGAAGAACAGATTTAAGTGGCGAGGAACTTTTTTCTACTAAAATAGATATGCAAGTATTATCAACTGAACCTGTTTTTATAAATAATCAAAACACAAAAGAAATCAATATCTATCCTAATCCTAGTAGTAATTATATCAATATTTCAAGTCAACAACAAATTAATAAATATGCACTTTATGATATCAATGGAAAATTGATTTTTAATAAAAACGCAAATGCAAAACTTAAAATCAAAATAGCTACTAATTCAATTAAAAACGGAATATATTTACTTGAAATTCAATTAGAGAACAAAAAAATTAGAAAAAAAGTAATCATAAATAAGTAATATTTTTTTTACTTTTAAAGAAAAAAATATGCTTGTTAAAGTTTTTGGCTCTGCCGTTTTTGGTATAGAGGCTACAACAATTACTATTGAAGTTAATATAGATAAAGGTATAGGCTATCATTTAGTAGGTTTACCTGACAAAGCTGTTAGCGAGAGTTCATATAGAATATCTGCAGCTTTAAATAACAACAACTACAAACTTCCTGGTAAAAAAATCATCATAAATATGGCACCTGCAGACATTCGTAAAGAAGGTGCTGCTTATGATTTAAGTTTGGCTATAGGTATTTTAGCTGCTTCTAATCAAATACAATCTAAAAACATAGAAGATTATATAATTATGGGAGAGCTATCTTTAGATGGTAGTTTACAACCCATAAAAGGTGCTTTACCTATTGCCATAAAAGCTAGAGAAGAAGGTTTTAAACATTTTATTTTACCCAAAGAAAATGCCAAAGAAGCAGCTATTGTAAATGATTTAGAAATTCTTGGTGTAGACAATATTTTAGAGGTAATTCATCATTTTAATAATGAAAGAAAAATTGAACCTACCATAATTGATACAAGAGCTGAGTTTTATAAAAATTTAGATTTCCCTGAATTTGATTTTTCTGATGTTAAAGGACAAGAATCTATAAAACGTTGTATGGAAATTGCAGCTGCTGGTGGACATAACATTATTTTAATTGGCCCTCCAGGAGCAGGTAAAACTATGTTAGCCAAAAGATTGCCTTCTATTTTACCTCCAATGACTTTGCGTGAAGCGTTAGAAACTACCAAAATTCATTCTGTTGTTGGTAAAACCAAAGACAATGGCTTAATGGTTCAACGTCCTTTTAGAAGTCCTCATCACACAATTTCTGATGTTGCACTTGTTGGAGGTGGACAATACCCACAACCAGGAGAAATCTCTTTATCTCATAATGGTGTTTTATTTTTAGATGAATTACCCGAATTTAAACGTACTGTTTTAGAAGTTATGCGTCAACCTTTAGAAGATAGAGAGGTTACAATTTCTAGAGCAAGATTTACAGTAACGTATCCAAGTTCTTTTATGTTAGTTGCTAGTATGAACCCTAGTCCAAGTGGATTTTTTAACGACCCAAATTCTCCTATGACTTCTTCACCTCAAGAAATGCAACGTTATTTAAGTAAGATTTCTGGACCATTATTAGATAGAATTGATATTCATATAGAAGTAACTCCTGTTCCTTTTGATAAGTTATCAGAAGAAAGAAAAGGAGAATCTTCTGTAGCAATTAGAAAGCGAGTTACTGCTGCTAGAGAAGTACAAACCGAACGTTTTGCTGCTTATGAAAACTTGCATTACAATGCACAGATGCAAGTAAAACAAATTCGTACATTTTGTAAATTATCAGAAGAAAGTAAAACGTTGCTAAAAACAGCCATGGAAAAACTAAACCTATCTGCTAGAGCTTATGATAGAATCTTAAAAGTGGCTAGAACTATTGCTGATTTGGCAAACTCAAAAGAAATTTCTCCTGATCATATTGCAGAAGCCATACAATATAGAAGTTTAGATAGAGAGGGTTGGTTGGGTTAACTTTTAGATTTTCCAATCGTTAACAACTCATTCCATTGAGTTGTAAACCTAGGGCTTCTGTGTTCTTTTATAAGAGCCCATTGTTTTTCACGATTACCAACTGTAGCTAACTTTACGCAGTTTTTACCAAACTTACTATTTAATTCATCTATAACTTTGGTAAGTTTAGAAGATTCACTTTTTTTAGGTTGATAAAATAAATTCGTTTGAATATCTGTATCATGCACCAAGCCAAATAACTGTACCCCTACTTTTTTATAACGATAACCTGGTTTGTAAATTTTTTGTAATCCTTTTAAAGCTTCTTGGGTTAATTTAATAGTGCTATTTGTAGGTATGTCTAGCGTAATTACAATTTTATTTCTGTATTGTTTATCTGTATTACTAAACGAATTGGTATGTAAAAAAACCTCTAAATAGCTTGCTGCTGAGTTTTGCTGACGTAATAAATCTGCAACCTCTGCTACATAATAACTAGTAGCTTCTTCAATTAAACCATAATCTTCTAACTTATAGCCAAAAGATTTTGCTGTTCCTATTCCTTTTTTCTTGTCTACTTTTATGGTCATTTCATGACAAGGAAAATTATTTAATTCTCTCCATAAACGCTCACCTACAACTGTCATTTCTTTACGAACCCAAGCTAAAGGTACTTTTGTAAAATCGTAAGCGCTTTTTGCTCCTGTTTTTTCTACACGAATTTTGTGCTGCCTACCAATTCCCCAAATATCTTTTAACGAAAAATACTTTAACATTGCTGTTCTTTTTTCTTCATTTTCTACAACATAAACACCATTATTTTTAGCAACTTTTTTGGCAAATTTATTCGCCATTTTAGAAAGCGATTTTGTTTTGGCAACTCCTACTCCAACAGGAATACCTGTATTTTTATGTACACGATCTTTTATTTCATTAGCAATAGCATCTAATTGAGAAATAGGATAATGAGATAAATCTACAAAGCTTTCGTCTATACTATATTCTTCTACATTTGGCGAAAATTCTCGCAAAGTATCCATAACTCTTTGAGACATATCTGCATACAAGGTATAATTTGATGAGAAACACGTAACATTATTAGCTTTTAAGACTTCTTTAATTTTAAAAACAGGCTCAAACATTGGAATATGCGTTAATGCTTTCGCTTCTTTATTGGCTGCAATTACACAACCATCATTATTACTTAACACAACAACAGGCTTGTTCTGTAAATCTGGTCTAAATACCTGCTCACAAGAAGCATAAAAACTATTGCAATCTACTAAAGCAATCATAAAGTAGATTTTATAATGTAAGTAATAACACCCCAAAGCTGAATTTCTTCTTTTGAGTCTTTATCGATTCTAGTGATTTCAAAAGCGCCTTCTTTGGTAATGACTGCTAATTGATTTTGTTTTGGTGTAAGTGATTTGTCAATGATTAAAACATCATCTTTTAAAATTTGAAATTCAGAAAAACTATCATCAATCACACGCACATAAAATGTAGAAGAAGGGTTGTTGATGAGTGCATCATTTAAATCGATTCGAGGTTCTGTATAATGTGTTGCAGGACTAGAAAAACCAGTCTGACTGGGTCGTTTTACTCGATAACTTTTCTTCGATTTTTCTACTAAGTTTGCTTTGCCTGATTCCACACTTTAAAATTAATGCAAAAAGGAATACGCAATTGTTAATTTTTAGAAATTAATTAACAAATTTCATGTTTTTTGAGAATCAATAATTTACAAAAAGAGGTTAAAAAAATAACGGAATTATAAATTGATAATACAGAATTAGTAGACCAACAGCAATTACATTTAAGACAACACCTGCTTTAACCATTTGGTTTACTTTTACATAACCACTAGCAAAAACAATAGCATTTGGTGGAGTTGCCATTGGCAACATAAACGCACAACTACTAGCCATAGTTACAGGAATTAATAAGTTTAAAATAGGTATGTTTAACCCTATTGCAATACCTGCAACTACAGGAGCTAAAACAGCGACTAAAGCCACATTACTCATTAACTCTGTCATAAACAACATTAATACAATTAGTAATGAAACTGTTGCTAAAATATTAAACTCACCAGCTGCAATAGTATCTGTAATTAATGCTACTAAACCAGAAGAAGCCATACCTTTTGCAAGTGCTAAACCACCCCCAAAAAGCAGTAAAATTCCCCAAGCTAATTTGCTAGTATCATTCCATTCTAAAACAAAATTTCCTTTTTTAAAATTTAGTGGAATCGCAAATAACGAAACTGCACCTATTAAACTAATAATAGTATCAGACAATTTTAATGTAGGAAAAATACTATTGATTAATGTTCTTGTAATCCATAAAAAAACAGTGATTGCAAAAATGGTTAATACTCGTTTTTCTTGTTTTGATATTTTACCCAATTTTAAAATTTCTTCATCAATTAAATTAGCAGATGATGTAAACAAAATATCTTTACAAGGAAACATCCATTTTACCAATACAAAATAAACTGCTGCTATCATTAAGATAGAAAATGGCAAGCCAAAACTCATCCAAGTAACAAAAGAAATTTGGATGTTATATTGATTCTCTAACAAGCCTATTAAAACTGAATTTGGTGGTGTACCAATAACTGTAGCAATTCCTCCAGCATTTGCAGCAAAAGCAATACCTAGCATTATACTTAGGGCAAAATTTTTATCACCTTTAGTAAACCCATCTTTATCATCAATTAAGAGTTTAATTACTGAAATAGCAATAGGTAACATTACAACTGTACTTGCTGTATTGCTAATCCACATACTCATAAAAGCAGTAGCTAGCATAAAACCTAAGACTACTTTCTCTGGAGTTGTACCTGTTAATTTTACAATGGTTAAGGCAATTCTTCTATGTAGATTTACTTTTTCTAAAGCCAAAGCAAGTACAAAGCCTCCAAAGAATAAAAAGATGATGGGACTACCATAATTGGCACCTACATCTGCAATGGGCATTACTTTTAATAATGGAAATAAAATAAGTGGTAATAATGCTGTAACAGCAATATGAACAGTTTCTGTAATCCACCAAATTATCATCCAAACAGCAACTGCAATTACTGCATCACCTGTTTCTGAAACCAGGGTTATTGGTAAAAATTGAATGATAAAAAATAATAAAGGTCCCAAAATAAGACCTATTTTTTTGGATAGTAGCATTAGTAAGCTTTGTGCTAAAATAAAAAAACCTCTCAAAATTGAGAGGTTTTTTAATATCTAAAAATACGTTCTTAGTATCTATAATGTTCTGGCTTAAATGGCCCTTCTACAGTAACACCAATATATTCTGCTTGGTCATTACGTAATTCTGTTAATTCAACACCAATTTTTTCTAAGTGTAATTTTGCTACTTTTTCATCTAAATGTTTAGGTAACATGTATACTTTATTTTCATAAGCCTCTGCATTATTCCACAATTCAATTTGTGCTAACGTTTGGTTTGTAAATGAGTTAGACATTACAAAACTTGGATGACCAGTTGCACATCCTAAGTTTACTAAACGACCTTCTGCTAAAATAATAATGTCTTTACCATCAATCGTATATTTATCTACCTGAGGCTTAATTTCTACTTTAGTATCACCATAGTTTTTGTTTAACCAAGCAATGTCTAATTCGTTATCAAAATGCCCAATGTTACAGATAATGGTTTTGTCTTTTACACCTTTAAAATGTTCTGCAGTAACTATATCTTTATTACCTGTTGTTGTAATAATAATATCTGCATTACCCATAACAGTTTCTAAACGTTTTACTTCAAAACCATCCATAGCTGCTTGTAAAGCACAAATTGGGTCGATTTCTGTTACTGTTACTATAGAACCTGCACCTTTAAAAGAAGCAGCTGTACCTTTACCAACATCTCCATAACCACAAACCACAACTCTTTTACCTGCTAACATAATATCTGTTGCTCTACGAATTGCATCTACAGCAGATTCTTTACAACCGTATTTGTTATCAAATTTTGATTTCGTTACAGAATCGTTAATGTTGATAGCTGGCATAGGTAATGTTCCGTTTTTAACACGCTCATATAATCTATGCACTCCTGTTGTAGTTTCTTCAGATAAACCATTGATGCCATCTGCTAATTCTGGATATTTATCTAACACCATATTTGTTAAATCTCCTCCATCATCTAAAATCATATTTAATGGTTTACGATCTTCACCAAAGAATAATGTTTGCTCTATACACCAATCAAATTCTTCTTCATTCATCCCTTTCCAAGCATAAACAGGAGTACCTGTAGCAGCAATTGCAGCAGCAGCTTGATCTTGTGTAGAAAAAATATTACAAGAACTCCAAGTAACTTCTGCACCTAAAGCTTGTAGTGTTTCTATTAAAACCGCAGTTTGTATAGTCATGTGTAAACAACCTGCAATTCTTGCTCCTTTTAAAGGTTGTGCATCTGCATACTCTTCTCTTAAACTCATTAATCCAGGCATTTCTGCTTCTGCCAATTCAATTTCTTTTCTACCCCAATCTGCCAAAGAAATATCTTTAACTTTAAATGGTACGTAAGCTGTTTTTGTGCTCATATTATGTATATTTATTGTCTAATTTTTGCGATTGCAAAGTTACGATATCCTTTTTAAAAATTATGGCTCTTTACAAAACATTAACTATCAGCTCAGAAACTAAAGTTTTTATTTGGAAAATTGAAGAATCTATTGATGAATTAAAGGCTGGAATTACACTAACAACAAATAGTGAGGCTCGATTAAATTCGATGAAGTCTAAATTACATCAAAAAGGATTTTTAAGCATAAGACACTTATTAAAAGAGATCAATTTAAATGATGCTGATTTAGAATATGATGAATTTGGAAAACCTCATTTAAAAGAAGGTTATATTTCTATTACACATTCTTTTAATTTTACAGCTATTATTTACTCAACAAATAAAGTTGTAGGCATAGATATTGAAAAACAGCGTGATAAAATTTTAAAAATTGCACATAAATTTACACCTATTGAAGAATATAAAACCATTGCAAATGTAGACGCTTTAATAGCTAAACTCACCATTGTTTGGGGCGCAAAAGAAAGTTTATATAAAATTTACGGAAAAAAGAAACTCTTATTTTTACATCATATTTATATAGAAGATTTTAAGTTTGACGACAGCAAAACAACTGGAGAAATTCGTTTTAATGGAGAACAAAACTCTTATGATATAGAGTTTTTAGAATTTGAAGGCTTTACTTGTGTTTTTGCATATTAAAAATTGTAACATTTAAAAAGAATAAGCTACTTAATTTAAAACAATACTTATGAAATCTATTAAAATTGGCAATTTAGTTTTACATCCAAAAGCAATTCTATTAATTATCTTATGTTTGTTTTTAAATGGAGTTACTATAGGTGTTTCAGTGGCTTCTAATCAACTAAATAATAATGGAATAACTATTTTTATACTCTTGCTTTTACTAATTTTACCCTATATACTTTTCTTTAGAACAATTTCTAAAAATATTTCTGAACATAATTAAATCTAATTTATAAGATACTTATTACTTTTAATTTTTTATACCTGGAAAATTATGTCAGATTTTTTTGATTTCCTTTTTGGACAATACAATACATATTCCTCTTTAGATGTTTCTTTAGAAATTATTGCAGTAATTTTTGGTTTTTTATCTGTTTGGTTTTCAAAACAAAATAAAATTTGGGTATTTCCTACAGGTATGATTAGCACCTCTATTTTTGTATATCTTCTTTTAAAATGGGAGCTTTTAGGAGATATGATGATAAACGCCTACTATTTTATAATGAGTATCTATGGCTGGCATATTTGGACTCGAAAAGTAGACGAAACTCATGTAACTCCTATTTCAAAAACCTCAAAAAAAGAACAGCAAATTAGTCTAAGTATTTTTATTGCTACTTTAATTTTTGTTTTTATTATCTATAAATCTTTTGAAAAATGGACATCTTGGGTGGCTTATGTAGATACTATTACAACTGCAATTTTCTTTGTAGGTATGTGGTTAATGGCAAAACGTAAAATAGAAAATTGGTTGTTTTGGATTATAGGAAACATCATTTCTGTACCTTTATATTTTTACAAAGGATTTACATTTACTAGTTTTCAATATTTAGGATTTACATTTATTGCCATATTTGGTTACTTAGCATGGAAAAAAAGCTTACACAAGACCCAATTAATATCGTAAAAGTTGTTTTATTTGGTCCAGAATCTTCTGGAAAAACAACACTTTCTCGTCAATTAGCAAGACATTATAATACTGTTTGGGCACCTGAATATGCTAGAAAATATCTTCAAAAAAAATGGAACAACGAACGTAAAACTTGTGAACTAGAAGATATTTTACCAATTGCAATTGGTCAAATGAAACTAGAAAATAAATTAGCTAAAAAAGCAGATAAAATCTTGATTTGTGATACAGATCTATTAGAAACTAAGGTGTATTCTGAAGAATTTTATGAGGGTTTTGCAGATGATAATCTTAAAAAAGCAGCTAAAGAAAATAACTATGATTTATATTTATTAACCTATATAGATACTCCTTGGGAGGCAGATGATTTAAGAGATAGACCAGAACAACGTTTAGAAATGTTTAATGCTTTTGAAAAAGCATTACAAGAAAATAACAAGAATTACATTTTACTAAAAGGAGATAAAAAAACGCGTTTGCAAAATGCTATAAAAGCTATTGATGAGATTCTTTATCAAAAAGAGAATTTACATAACTTTTCTGATTCTTTATACAATATAAATGTTCGTTTAGAAGAGTAATTATGAATTCAAAAGACATCATAAACGAACTAAGTTTTAAAGCCATTAGAAGTTCTGGAGCTGGAGGACAACATGTAAACAAAACCTCTTCTAAAATAGAATTGACTTTTGATTTAGAAAACTCAAATGCGTTAAGTAAAAAAGAAAAAGAAAGGCTAAAAGAGAAAGTATCTTCTAAACTAACAAACGAAAATATATTAATTCTATTCTGTGAAGAAACAAGATCTCAGCACAGAAATAAAGAAATTGCAATAAAACGTTTTTTAGAAATTATAAAGAAAGGATTAACCAAACCAAAAATTAGAAAAGAAACAAAACCATCTAAAGCTTCTATTCAAAAAAGATTAGAAAAGAAGCAAAATAATTCAATTAAAAAAGCATTAAGAAAGAAACCAAATTTAGACTAACCTTTTATTTTTTCTAAATATTCTGCCATTTTTTGATGAACAACATTAACTCCTTTTATTGGCCTAATCATAACTTTAATTTCCTTTAACTTACCATCTTTGGTAAATTGTAACATGTCTACACCATTTACAGAAAGACCATTAATTTCAGTTTCAAATTCTAGAATTGCATTTTGTTTATCTACAACTTCTCTTACATATTTAAAATTATCATTTGCAATAATTTCTGCTGCTGCTTGTAAATACATAGTTACCATAAATTTCCCTTTTATGGGTTTAAATACAACAGGTGAAAATAAAGTAACATCATCTGAAATAAAACTATTTAATTCATGAATATTTCTTTCATTTACAAACTTATGCCACGTATCTAATCCTACTAAATTTTGCATTTAATTATTTTTGGTGTATTTGTAAAGCTACAAAAAAATACGATTGTTATTTTGTAATTCAATTTTCCAATTTACCTTTGCATTGTTCTCACAAAGGGGTGCTATTATCAGTATTAAGTAATCAGTATTCAGTAATCAGTATTTCACTGTTAACTGAAAACTGTAGACTGCCAACTGAAAATCGGCTGAGATCATACCCAATGAACCTAGAACAGGTAATGCTGTTTAGGGATATTTAAAAAGTCATTATGTAATGACACTAATTATTCAATAATAATCACAAGAATAATTACCTCTTTTTATTCGTTTTAATTTTTTAAAATGAAAAAAATACCCATTTTTTTATTCTTGTTTGCAAGTGTACTTGTAAACGCCCAACAGTTTAAACTTTCTGGTAAAGTTGTTGATGAAAACAACAATCCTTTACCTAATGCTAATCTTGTAATTAAAGAAAATAAACAAGGCACAACAACTAATTTTGAGGGGGAATTTGCTATGACTCTAAGAAAAGGAAATTACACAATTAGAGTATCTTTTTTAGGATACAAAACAGAAAGTAAAGAAGTATCATTAACAAAAGACACTTTCATTAATTTTGAGTTATCACCTAACGAAACTTTATTAGATGAAGTTTTAGTATCTGCAGTTCGTGTAAATGCAGATATTCCTGTAACGTTTTCTAACTTATCAAAAAAAGAGATTGCAAAACGTAATTTAGGTCAAGACATCCCTATTTTAATGAACTATTTACCAAACGTTATATCATCTTCTGATGCAGGAGCAGGAGTTGGGTATACGTATATGAATGTTCGTGGTTCTAATAGTGAACGTATTAATGTTACCATAAATGGTATTCCTTATAATGATGCAGAAAGTCAAGGTACATTTTGGGTGAATTTAGGAGACTTTGCTTCTTCTACTCAAAACTTGCAATTACAAAGAGGTGTAGGAACATCTACAAATGGTTCTGGAGCTTTTGGTGCCAGTTTAAACATCTTAACAGATGCAGTTTCTGAAGAAGCTTATGGTGAAATACAAAACTCTTTTGGTTCTTTTGGCACCAGAAAACACACTGTAAAATTTAGTACAGGTAAATTAAATGAGCATTTTGAAATTGCAGGTCGTTTATCTAATATTTATTCAGATGGTTATGTAGACAGAGCTTTTGCAGACTTAAAATCATATTTTTTACAAGGATCTTATACAGACGAAAATACCTTAATTAAAGCGATTACTTTTGGAGGAACTGAAAGAACTTACCAAGCTTGGTTTGGATTAGATGCTACTCAATTAGAACAAGACAGAAGACAAAATCCATATACGTATGAAAATGAAGTTGATGACTACAAACAAGATCACTATCAATTGCATTGGAATGAAAAATGGACAGACAAATGGTCTACAAATTTAGGATTAAATTACACAAAAGGTGCTGGGTTCTTTGAGCAGTTTAAAGAGGATGAATCTGCTGCTGATTTTAATAATTTAATTGTTGATGGCACAGATGTAATTGTAAGACGTTGGTTAGATAATGATTATTATGTATTTAATTTTAATGCAAATTATAAAACAGACAAGATTAATTTAATTACAGGAATCTCTTATTCTAATTATACAGGAGATCATTTTGGAGAAGTAATTTGGGGAGAAGATTTAGCCCCAAATGTATCTATAAGAGACCGTTATTATTTTTCTGACGCTACTAAAAATGACTTTTCTGTTTTTGCAAAAGCAAATTTTGATATTACAGAAAAACTATCTGGTTATTTAGATTTACAAGGTAGGTTTGTAAGTTACAAAACTCAAGGTTTAACTTCTGATAGAGCCCCCATAGATGTTGATACTAACTTCGATTTCTTTAACCCTAAATTTGGTTTTACATATACTTTAAATCAAAATAATAATTTATATGCTTCTTTTGCAGTGGCAAATAGAGAACCAAATAGAAATGATTTTGAAGGAGGTGTTTCTACTGCAGAAACTTTATTCGATTATGAATTGGGTTGGCGTTTACAAAAAGAAAACGTTAAACTAAATACTAATATTTATTATATGGATTATGATAATCAATTAGTATTAACAGGTGCTATTGATGATGTTGGCCAACCAGTAAGAGCAACTTCTGGAAGTAGTTATAGATTAGGTTTAGAAATTGATGCTGATATTACCCTATCTGATAAATTTTCTGTGAGACCCAATGCTGCTTTTAGTATTAATAAAAACAGAGATTTTTACTTAATAAGAGATGGTAATCAGGTTCCTGTTCTATTAGGAGATACAGATTTATCTTTTTCACCAAGTACTGTTTTAGGAAACATTTTAACTTATAATGCTACAGAAAACTTACAAATTTCTTTCCTTTCTAAATTTGTTGGAGAACAGTTTATGAGTAATTTTAGTAGTGCAATTTCTACTAATGATGTGTTAGATAGTTACTTTACAAGCGATTTAAATATTGTATATCAAATTAATACAAACAAAATTTTTAAATCAATTACCCTAACAGCTTTGGTTAACAATATTTTTAATACAGAGTATGTTGATAGAGGATACTATTACATTTTTGATGACACTTGGTCTAATCCTGGAGTTACAAGAACTGTTGATGGTGCAGGATATTATCCGCAAGCAACAAGAAACTTCTTATTAGGAGCAACTTTAAGATTTTAAATCAAAAAAGGGGAGCAAGTTGCTCCCCTCTTTTTACAAATAAAATAATCTTTTAAGATTGATTCTCTTCTACAGTTTCTTTTAATTCTTCTCTTAAATCGTCAAATTCGTTTGAAAGATTTTCCCAATTTTTTCTAATTTTTGTTGTAGATGAATATCTTTGATCTACTAGAATTGAAAATTTTTCTTCTATCTCCTCTATCTCTTTTAAAGCTTTATCAGTTTTTAACCAATCAGGTATACTTTCTTCCATTCCTAAAATAGATTCACTTAACAAGTTCATTCTTGTAATTGAGGTATTAAAATCTAAGCTTTCGATTTCGTGTAACCTTATGTTCGAAATATTAAAATCATTCCAATTACTAAAAGAATAAGTTCCATAGTAATCTTTTTTAACTAGTAAACTTTTATCGTTTTTTAAGTCTATTACATCAATATTATCATTATCTGTAAAGTTATCTTCTTTTCTTAGATTACAAGAAATCATTGTTATTAAAACTATCATCAATATAAATTTCATCGTTTTCATTACTCCTGCTTTTAGTATTTAATTTAAAATTACAAGAATAAATTACTCTTTTTTGACGCTTTAACATCAAATCTTAACTCATACAAAAACTTAAAAAAATAACAAAATTGAGCTCATTTTAATAGTTTTTTGAATAAATATGGTTATTTTTTAGCAAAAACGGGTTATTTTTTGTAATTTGGCATTCGATGAAAAATTCTTCAATTTATCAAAAAAGAAATATGAGAATCTATAATTTTGAATTCTCTGTTTTCAAAAACCAGTCAGATAAATTTATACCACCAGCTTTCTAGTTGATATTACAGTAATCTACTTCTGTAAAAGAATTTCTACATTTTAAAATAATAATGAAATGATAAGAACATACCTATGGGTTATGTTCTAAAATAAATGATGATGAAAATAATTGAATTTAAAAGACAAACTAAAAACAAAAAATATTATTCTCAAAAAATGGGAATGCTAAATGCAAAAGTAACTTCTATTAAAAAGTATGTTTTAGGTATACCAGTAAAAACATTACATACTTATAGAGAAACTTATTATGGTCAAATAAAAAACTGTGAAGACTGTAAATTATATGCTTAAAATAATTCTTTAAAACCTGCAAAATATATGAGACAACTTAAAATTACAAAACAAGTAACCAACAGAGATACTAAATCTTTAGAAAAATACTTTCAAGAAGTAAGTAAAATAGATTTAATTACAGCAGATGAAGAAGTTGAATTGGCTGTTAGAATTAAAGCTGGAGATAAAAGAGCTTTAGATAAATTGGTGAAAGCAAATTTACGTTTTGTAGTGTCTGTTGCTAAACAATATCAAAATCAAGGATTAAAATTATCAGATTTAATAAATGAAGGTAATTTAGGCTTAGTAAAAGCTGCCAAACGTTTTGATGAAACAAGAGGTTTTAAATTTATTTCTTATGCTGTTTGGTGGATTCGTCAATCTATTTTACAAGCACTTGCAGAACAATCTAGAATTGTACGTTTACCATTAAATAAAATTGGCTCTATAAGTAAAATTAACAAAGTTTATGCAAGGTTAGAACAACAAAACGAACGTGTACCTACTTATGTAGAAATAGCAAATGAGTTAGATACTACTGTTAGAGATGTTAAAACTAGTATGAAGAATTCAGGTAGACATTTATCTATGGATGCTCCTTTTAAAGAAGGTGAAGATTCTAATCTTTATAATGTTTTACAGTCTAATGAAACACCAACACCAGATAGTGAAATGATTAAAAATGGTTTAAAGATTGAGATAGATAGAGCTTTACAATCTTTAAGCTATAAAGAAGCCAAAGTAATTAAAATGTTTTATGGTATAGGCAGAAAAACTTCTTGTTCTTTAGCTGAAATTGGTGAAGAATTCGATTTAACAAGAGAACGTGTTAGACAAGTGAAACAAAGAGCTATAAGACGATTACAGTCTAAATCTAGAAATCAAGTTTTAAAATATTATTTAGGATAAACTAAAAAAAAGCAGCTATTAAATAGCTGCTTTTTTTTTAGTTATCAATTTTACCAACTGCACAACTAACAAAAGATTTTGCTTTGTGCAATACTGTATTTTTATCACCAATTTCTGGGTAACCCAATTTAGATAATTTAATTTTAACCTCTTTTAAATTATTTTTGGTGCTTGTAATACTAACTGAAGAATCTTCTAAATTTACATCTACTTTATCAACACCATGTATTGCTAAAATTCCTTTTTTAATTGTAGCTGCACATCCACCACATTTTAAATTTTCTATTTGTAATGTAGTTTTCATAATATTTAGTTTTCTTTTATCCATTGGCTATAACCACCAATAACATTTACAACTTTAAACCCTTTATTTTTTAGTAAAATAGCGGCTTTACCACTTCTGTTTCCACTTCTACAATATAAATATACAGGTTTGTTTTTATCTAATTTATTTACTGCTTTTTCAGTGAAATCTTTATCAAAATAATTTACAAATAGTGCTTTTTCTATAGCACCATTTTTAACTTCCTCTGGTGTTCTTACATCTAATAATTGTATATCTTTTTTTAATAAAGCTTTTAACTCTAAAGTAGTAATAGAATTTATTTCATTATTCTGAGAATTACAATTAACAAATAATAAAAAAGTTAAAAAGAAACAAAAAACAGTTTTCATCTTTTTATTTTAAGGTTGATGGGCAAACTGCTTCAGTTCTTTTAATACCCGTTTTTTTAATTGCTCCATAACCTCCAGCAACATCAATAACATTATGAAATCCTCTTGCTTTTAAAATTGATGCAGCTATAACAGATCTGTAACCACCTGCACAATGCACATAAAAGTCTTTGCTTTTTGGGAATTCTGTTATGTGATCATTTAAAAAATCTAAAGGCGTACTAGTTGCAATTTCAATATGTTCGCTTGTAAATTCTCCTGGTTTTCTAACATCAAAAACCAAGGCATCTTCTTTTATTTTTTCTTCTAGAGTTTGTGCAGAAACTGATTCTAAAGTATCTATTTCTTTCCCTGAACTTTTCCAAGCTTCAAAACTACCTTCTAAATATCCTAATACATTATCAAAACCAACTCTAGATAATCTTGTTATGGTATGTTCTTCTTTTCCTTCTGGAGTAACTAACAAAATAGGTTGTTTAATATCTTTAATTAAAGCTCCAACCCAAGGCGCAAAAGTACCTCCTAATCCAATAAATATAGATTGAGGTATAAAGCCTTTAATGAATTCTGATTGATGACGTACATCTAAAATAACAGCCTCAGTTTCATTTGCTAATAATTCGAACTCTTTTGGAGAAAGTGGTTTAGTGCTTTGTTTTATAACATCTACCACATCTTGATATCCTTCTTTATTTAATTTTACATTTAAAGGGAAATAAGCAGGAGGAGGCAATAAACCATCTGTAACTTCTTTTATGAATTCTTCTTTGGTCATATTAGCTCTTAAAGCATAATTTGTTTCTTTTTGATTACCAATTGTACCTACAGTTTCTTTACTTAAATTTTTACCACAAGCAGAACCAGCACCATGAGCAGGATAAACAATTACATCGTCTGCTAAAGGCATTATTTTAGTTCGTAAACTATCAAATAAAAAACCTGCTAAATCTTCTTGAGTTAGGTCTCCTTTTTGTGCTAAATCTGGTCTTCCAACATCACCTAAAAATAAAGTGTCTCCACTAAAAAGTGCATGATCTTTTCCTTTTTCATCAATTAACAAGTAACAAGTACTTTCCATAGTATGACCTGGAGTATGTAGAACTTTAATAGTAATATTACCAACATTAAAAACTTGATTGTCTTCTGCAATAAGAGCATCAAAATTAGTTTTAGCTGTTGGCCCATAAACAATTTTAGCTCCTGTTTTTTCAGCTAAAGTAACATGACCACTAACAAAGTCTGCATGAAAATGGGTTTCGAAGATGTACTTAATTTTTGCATTATTCTTTTCTGCTTTATCAATATAATCTTGTACTTCTCTTAAAGGATCTATTATAGCAACTTCTCCATTACTTTCTATGTAATAAGCTCCTTGTGCTAAACAACCTGTATAAATCTGTTCTATAACCATAATAATATAATTCTAAATATTTAAAATTACCATAAAGCAATACTACTTTAAATGATAATTATCATTCTATTAATTTACTTCATCATAATAAGCTTGATGAATGTATTTTGCATATTTTTCTTGATGTTTTCTATCTCCAGTTTTGTAAAATCTTACTGCCTGATTTGCTCTCATGAAAAAATGATTCAAATCTATCACCTTAAGTAAGCCTCCTCTAAATAATGAATCTCTAACAGGGCCTTTCACTCCTGCAAAATAAAATTTAACATCTTTCTTTTGATAAAATTTTATTCTTTCTTTTAGCATTTCTACTCCTGTACTATCTATTCTGTTAATACTTTCTGCATCTAATACTATCAATTTTAATGCCTTCCCTTTTTTAGCTGCCATTTCGTCTAAGTTGTCTCTAAAATAACTCGCATTTGCATAAAATAATTGAGCATCAAATCGTAAGACTAGAATATCATCTTCTAAAATAACTTCTTCAAACCTATTTTTATTTCTATAAAAGTTAGAATTTGGTACTTTACCTAGTTCTGTAACATATGGTCTAGAAGTTCTAAAAATTAGAATTATTAATGATAAACCAACCCCAACTATTATCCCATATTCTATTCCAAAAATTAAAGTAGAAACAAAAGTTGCTATTAATAACCAAAAATCTAGATTGTTAGCTTTCCATAAAAAAGTAGCTTCTTTAAAATTTATCAATCCAAAAACAGCTACAATAATAATTGCTGCAAGAACTGTTTTAGGTAAATGATAAAATAATGGCGTTAAAAAAAGTAAGGTGAAAATTACCATTGCAACAGAAATTAAAGCAGACATTCCTGTTTTACCACCACTTTCTGCATTTATTGCAGAACGAGAAAAACTTGAAGTTGATGGGTAAGCTTTAAAAAATGAACCAAAAATATTACTCAATCCTAAAGCTATTAATTCTTGATTTGGTCTAACTCTATATTCGTCTTGTTTTGCCTCTAATGATTTACCTATAGATATAGTTTCTAAATAACCAACCATAACTAAAGTTAATGCAATAGGTAATAATTCTCTTATTTGATCTAAATCAAAAACAGGAAAGGAAAAACTTGGCAAACCTGAAGGAATATCTTTAACAACAGCAACGTCTGATAAATTTTTACCAAAGTATTTCATTATTAAAATACCTAAAATAACCACAATTAAAGCATTGGGTATTTTCTTATTTATCTTTCTAAAAAAGATAATAATAAAAACAGACACTAAACCAATTGCAGTAGTATGAAAGTTGAATGTGCTTATTTGAAGCCAAATATCCATTAATAAATACTGGATTTGATCTGATTGAATAAAATCTACACCTAATAAATTACGAAACTGATTTACACCAATAATTAAGGCTACTGCAGATGTAAAACCAGTAATTACAGGTTTAGATAAAAAGTTTACAATAAAACCTAAGCTAAAAATTCCTAAAATAAATTGAATAACACCAACCATTAATGCTAAAAGAATAGCAATTGCTATATAACTTTCAGAACCTGCTAAAGCTAGTGTAGAAACACCAGTTGCTACAATTAAAGAATCCATTGCTACAGGACCAATTGCTACTTGTCTAGAAGAACCAAAAATAGCATACATAACTTGTGGCATCAAAGCACAATACAAACCATAAATTGGTGGTAAACCTGCAATTAATGCATAAGCTATACCTTGTGGAATAAGTATGATGCCAACTGTAATTCCAGCTACTAAATCACCTTTAAAAAGTGATTTGTTATAGTTGGGTAACCATTCTAAAATAGGTATTACTTTTTTGATATTCATCAATTAAAATAATTCTCCTTGATTTGTTCCTTTTATTCTTCCTAAATGTTTGTAAGCTAAATCTGTAACTTCTCTTCCTCTAGGAGTTCTCATAATAAACCCTTGTTGAATTAAAAAAGGTTCATATACTTCTTCTATAGTTTCTGTGTTTTCACTTACTGCAGTTGCTATAGTGCTTATACCTACAGGACCTCCTTTAAACTTATCAATAATCGTAGATAAAATTTTATTATCCATCTCATCTAATCCATGAGCATCTACATTTAACGCTTTTAAAGCATACTTAGCTATTTCTATAGTAATTTTTCCATTACCTTTTATTTGAGCAAAATCACGAACTCTTCTTAATAATGCATTTGCTATTCTTGGTGTTCCTCTGCTTCTACCAGCTATTTCTATAGCTGCTTCCATAGATATTGGCACTTTTAATATATGTGCACTTCTTTGTATTATGGTAGATAGTAATTCTGTTGAGTAATAATGTAGCCTGCTACTAATTCCAAATCGAGCTCTCATTGGTGCTGTAAGTAATCCTGATCTAGTTGTTGCTCCTACCAATGTAAATGGTTCTAAATTGATTTGTACAGTTCTAGCATTTGGGCCAGACTCAATCATAATATCAATTTTATAATCTTCCATAGCAGAATATAAATATTCTTCTACTATAGGACTTAATCTATGAATTTCATCAATAAATAAAACGTCTCTTTCATCTAGGTTAGTTAACAAGCCTGCTAAGTCACCAGGTTTGTCTAACACAGGGCCTGATGTAACTTTTATACCTACTTGCAATTCATTGGCTAAAATATGTGCTAAAGTGGTTTTTCCTAAACCTGGAGGACCATGAAATAAAGTATGATCTAATGCTTCATCTCTCTGGTTTGCAGCTTCAACAAATATTTTTAAATTTTCAAGTGCTTGATCTTGACCTGTAAAATCGTCAAAAGAGAGTGGACGTAATTTAATTTCTACATCTAATTCTTCATTTGAATAATTATTATTTTCAGGATTCAAGTTTTCGTTCATAAAAACAAAGATAATATTATTTAAAATAGCTTTTTTGTAACTTTTGATACAAAAGAAAAAACCTTTCCGATTTGGAAAGGTTTTTTACTAAATATTGTTTTTCTATGATGGCTCTTCTCCTGGAAGTAATGGTGTTGTTTGCAACACAAAATCTTGTCCATGTAAATAATCGCTATCATCGTCATTTGGATCTACTTTTTTACTATAATCGTAAGCCCATCTATGTACTTCAGGAATTTTACCTGGCCAGTTACCATGTATATGTTCTACTGGAGTTGTCCATTCTAAAGTATTAGATCTCCATGGGTTTTGAGTAGCTTTCTCTCCTCTGTAAATAGAGATAAAGAAGTTCGCTAAAAATATAATTTGAGCTATACCACCTACTAAAGCAAATATTGTAATAACAACATTAATATCTGCTAAATCATCAAACATTGGGAAAGCTGTGTTTGAATAGTATCTTCTTGGTAAACCAGCTAATCCTATAAAATGCATTGGCCAAAATACACCATAAGCACATACTATAGTTATCCAGAAATGCCAGTAACCTAATGTTTTATTCATCATTCTACCATACATTTTTGGAAACCAGTGATAAATACCAGCATACATCCCAAAGATTGCAGAAACACCCATTACTAAGTGAAAGTGTGCTACTACAAAGTAAGTATCATGAATTGCAATATCTAAAGCAGAATCACCTAAAACTAATCCTGTTAAACCACCTGTTACAAATGTTGATACTAGACCAATAGAGAATAACATAGCTGGGTTTAATTGTAAGTTACCTTTCCATAAAGTAGTTACATAATTAAACGCTTTTACTGCAGAAGGAATTGCAATTAATAAGGTAGTAAATGTAAATACAGATCCTAAGAATGGGTTCATCCCTGAAATAAACATATGGTGACCCCAAACAATTGTAGATAAGAATGCAATTGCCATAATTGACATAACCATTGCTCTATATCCAAAGATTGGTTTTCTAGAATTTGTTGATATAATTTCTGATGTAATACCTAATGCTGGTAATAATACAATATATACTTCTGGGTGACCTAAGAACCAAAATAAGTGTTCAAATAATACTGGTGACCCACCTTGATAATGTAATACTTCTCCTGATATAAAAATATCTGATAAGTAAAATGATGTACCAAAACTTCTATCAAAAATTAATAATAGAGCTGCTGATAATAAAACTGGGAAAGAAACAACACCAATAATTGCTGTAATAAAGAATGCCCACATTGTTAATGGCAATCTTGTCATTTTCATTCCTTTTGTTCTTAAATTTAATACAGTAACTATGTAGTTTAGAGCTCCTATTAAAGAAGAAGCAATAAAGATAGCCATAGATACTAACCAAAGTGTCATACCAGTTCCAGAACCTGGAATTGCTTGTGGTAATGCACTTAAAGGAGGGTAAATTGTCCAACCTGCAGATGCTGGTCCAGCTTCAACAAATAATGATATTACCATAGTTACACTTGATAAGAAGAATAACCAATATGATATCATATTTAAGAAACCAGAAGCCATATCTCTTGCTCCAATTTGTAATGGAATTAATAAGTTTGAGAATGTACCACTTAAACCAGCTGTTAATACAAAAAATACCATTATAGTACCATGTATTGTAACTAGAGCTAAATACATATCAGGATTCATAACACCATCTGTTTGGTGTGGTCCTAAAAATGCTTCAATAATCGTAAACGATTTTTCTGGCCATGCTAATTGTAATCTAAATAGCATAGACATTAATACTGCAATAATTCCCATAAACATACCTGTAACAAGGAATTGTTTCGAGATCATTTTATGATCTTGACTAAAAATATATTTTGTTACAAATGTTTCTTTATGATGATGATCTGACATAATCTTATTTTATTTGTAGTGTCTTAATTTTTTTATTTTGCTAATACTGATGCTAAAGTTGGTTGCTTAGAAATCCATTCGTCATACTCATCTTGTTCTACAACAGTAATCTTCATTTGCATGTTGTAATGAGATGCTCCACAGATTTTATTACACAACAATAAGTAATCGAACTCGTAAAGTTCTTCTCCTTTAGCACTTCTTACTTTATTAATACCTTTTGTTTTTGCAACAACTTCTGGTTGTTGTCTCATTTCTTCAGTTGTATACTTTGGTGTAAATCCAAACTCTGTAACCATACCTGGCACACAGTTCATCTGTGCTCTAAAGTGTGGCATATAAGCAGAATGTAATACATCTTGTGAACGGAATTTAAAATGTATTTTTCTACCTTTTGGTAAATACAATTCAGTTACTTGAATATCGTCTTGAGAGTTTTTATCAGACATATCTACACCCATAGTGTTAATGCCTTCAATAAAGTTTACGTTTCCTAAACCTAAAGTTTTATCTTCACCTGCATAACGTGCATCCCATCTAAATTGTTGAGAGTAAACTTCTATAACAATTGGATCTTCTGCATCAGATAAATCCATAACATTATTCCATTGCCATAAACCATATCCAATTAAAACTACTAATACAATAGCTGGTGTAATTGTCCAAATAGCTTCTAATTTGTGACTATCTGCATAAAACTTCGCTTTTCTTTCTTTATTACCTCTATACTTAAATGTGAAGTAAAAAATTAAGAATTGCATGATGAATTGTACAATACCTATTAACCAGAATGTAATATTGAATAATCTATCATCATGTTCCCCTTCTACAGAAGCTGCTTCTGGTAACATAATTACATTCATGAAAATCAAGCAATAAATCATCATTGCATATAAGAAAACCATGAAATAAATCGCATATTTTCCTTGTTTGGCATTATCAGCATCATCTGCAATTACAGTTCTAAAATTTAAAATTCTAGTTATTTGCCAAAAACTTACACCTATTGCAACACCTATAAAAATATAAAATAGAGCTAGCATATATATCTTTTCTTAATTGTTTTTAATTCTTTAATTTATTAATGGTGAGTTTCTGATTCTTCACCTCTGTGTTCTATATTGTAATAGTGAAAGTGTTCACTTTCTTCTAAGAATGGGTTACCTTTTGGAATAGGATTTGCTTTTGCAAATGCACTAAACACTGTGTAAATAAATATTCCTAAGAAAAATAAAAACGCTCCTAATTCAGGGATTCCAAATGACCATTGAGCTCCTACTGTACCTGGCATTATCATTACAAATACATCTACATAATGTCCTGTTAAAATAACAATACCACCAATAACTACAAACCAAGGAATACTTTTAAAATCACTATTAAGTAATAATAATATTGGGAACACAAAATTCATAACAAGCATTGATAAAAATGGTAATTTATACTCATTAAATCTTGCCATAAAATATGTTGTTTCCTCTGGAATGTTAGCATACCAGATTAACATAAATTGTGCAAACCATAGGTATGTCCAGAATACAGAAAAACCAAACATAAATTTTGCTAAATCATGAATATGACTATCGTTTACACCTGGTAAAGCATTCTTAGAACGTAAATAAATTGTAACAAATGCAATTACTGTTAAAGCACTTACTAATAAACTAGCTAAAACATACCAGCCAAATAATGTAGAGAACCAGTGAGGGTCAAGACCCATTATCCAATCCCAAGACATCATAGATTCTGTTAACATAAATATGAACAAAAATACTACTGATACATTATAATTTAATTTATAGGTTTTATTACCATCGTTTGCAGTATCCTCTGCTATAGAATTCTTTCTAATGAACCATCTGTAAGCATTCCATAATAAAAGATAAACAATACCTCTAATTGTCCAACCAGGAACATTTATCCACCAAGATTTACCATCTACAATTGCATCGTAATTTGGGCTTGTTGGGTCAAAAGTACCTTCTGCCATCCAAGGAAACATATGATTTACATGTAACACAGAAGCTGATAATATCACTAATAACATTATAATTGATGTTGGCACTAAATTAGCTGAAATTGCTTCCATAACTCTAAATAGTACAACAGACCAACCTGATTGTGCAACTCTTTGAGCAGCGTAGAATGCTAATACTAAAAGTGATATACCTAAAAAGAAAAATAAAGATACATAGAATGCAGACCAAGGTTTGTTTTGCATTTGATGAAAAACATGTTCTGCATGAGCATCATCATTATGAGAATCATGAGCACTTGTTTCATTGTCTATAATCGGCTTATTTTCATGAGTACCAGATTTACTATCATGTTCATTCTTATGAACTTCTTTCTTTTCTCCATGAGAATTTCCATGATCATCTCCATGAGAAGATTGATGTGCCATAATTTCTTTTGCTTCTTCTAAAGTTGAAGGAGCAGTTAAGAAACCATAACCAATACCTAAAGCACCTACTATAATAAGTATGATTGATGCTAATTTTAGTTTACCTGAGAATTGATACATATTTTTAGTATTCTATCTTATTGTAATTATTTTAATAAATCTCCACGTAATTGTTCTACGTAATGAATTATTTGCCAACGTTCTTTATATGTTAATTGAGACGAATGAGAACCCATTAAGTTTTTACCATGCATAATTACATGATAAATAGATCCTGCATTAATATCTCTATCTGCATAACTTGGTATACCAGCAAACTTATCTGCTTGAGCTAGATAACCATTTCCATCACCTTTTTTACCATGACAAGAAATACAGTAAATATCATAAAGCTGTTTACCTTTTTCTAAATTTTCGTCATTTAAAGTCAAAGGATTTGTTAATTCAGCTTTTGCTTTATCATATCCTTCTGGTGTATCTGGAATGTCATAAGCAGGATGTCCTCCTCTTGAAATAGTACCTGCAACAGGCTTAATGTTTACTGGTGCATTATTAATACCATTTGCTCCATTAGCATCATAAGGCACAGACTCATACATGTCTGGCATATATTGTAATTGGCGTTCTCTTCTATTATTACAAGAAATTAAGATACTTGCAAAAAATACTAAAGCAATAATTGATTTTAAATTTTTCATTATCTATTGATTAGTGCTTATCTACTACATTTATTTCAACAGCCCCAGTTTTAGTTAATAATGTAGTTAATTCTTCTACATTATCACCTACAGGTATTTCCATTAAAAAATGATCGTCTGTTGTTCTAGGATCTGGATTTTCAGCTTTTTTAAATGGCCATATTCTACTTCTCATGTAAAAAGTAATTACCATTAAGTGAGCTGCAAAAAACACTGTTAATTCAAACATAATTGGCACAAATGCTGGCATATTTTCGAACCAAGAAAAACTTGGTTTACCACCAATGTCTTGTGGCCAATCTTCTATCATCATATAATTCGTCATCCAAATAGCAATTGCTAAACCTGTAATACCATACATAAAAGCTGTAATTGCTAATCTTGTTGGTGCTAATCCCATAGCTTTATCTAAACCATGAACAGGAAAAGGGCAAAATACTTCTTCTATATGATGGTGTTCTGCTTTTACAGCTTTAACAGCATCTAATAGAATTTCGTCATCATTATATAATGCATGTATAACTTTAGATGATTCCATATTTACTTTTTATTCTTATTATCTGAAGAATCTTCTTCAGTGATTTTATTATCAGCTAAAACAATAGCTGGTTTAGTTGGTATACCTTGTTCTCTTCTTTTCTTGTAAAACTCTCCAGAAGACTTTAAAATTGTCTTAACTTCTGCTTGTGCTATTACTGGGAATGTTCTAGCATATAATAAGAATAATACAAAGAAGAAACCAATTGTACCAATAAAAATACCTACATCTACGAAAGTTGGTTCAAATCTCCACCAAGTTGATGGTAAGTGACCTTTACTTAATACAATCGCGATAATATCAAAACGCTCAAACCACATACCAATGTTAATAAAGATTGATATGATGAAAGACCATATAAAACTTCTTCTTATTTTCTTTATCCATAATAACTGTGGTGTTAAAATGTTAAAGAATAATAATGAATAGAATGCCCATGCATAAGGTCCTGTTGCTGCACCTACAGATAAGTAAGTATAGTTTTCATAAGGAGAACCTGTATACCAAGCTATAAAAAATTCTGTTGCATATGCTACAGCTACGATACCACCTGTTAAGATGATTACTATGTTCATATACTCAACATGTAAACGAGTAATATACTCTTCCATGTTTGTTACTTTACGCATAATACCTAATAAAGTTTGCACCATTGCAAATCCTGAAAAGATTGCTCCAGCAACAAAGTAAGGTGGAAATATCGTTGAGTGCCATCCAGGGTTAATAGATGTAGCAAAGTCAAAAGATACAATTGTGTGTACAGAAAGTACTAAAGGAGTAGCTAAACCTGCTAATACTAAAGATACTTCTTCAAAACGTTGCCAATCTTTTGCTCTACCTGACCAACCAAAACTTAATAATGCATAAATTTTCTTTTGAAAAGGTTTTACAGCTCTATCACGAATCATAGCAAAATCTGGCAGTAAACCTGTCCACCAGAAAACTAATGATACAGATAAATATGTAGAAATTGCGAATACATCCCAAAGTAATGGTGAATTAAAGTTAACCCATAAAGATCCAAACTGATTTGGTATAGGTAATACCCAATAACCATTCCAAGGACGACCCATGTGAATGATTGGGAATAAACCTGCTTGAAAAACGGCAAAAATTGTCATTGCCTCTGCAGATCTGTTAATTGCCATTCTCCATTTTTGACGGAATAATAAAAGTACAGCAGAAATTAATGTTCCTGCATGACCAATACCTACCCACCATACAAAGTTGGTAATATCCCAAGCCCAACCAATATTCTTGCTTAGACCCCAAACTCCAATACCTGTTCCAACTGTATAGAAGATACATCCAAATCCCCAAAGCATTGCTGCTAAAGAAATATAAAATGCCATGTACCAATTCTTATTTGCTTTACCTTCTATTGGTCTAGCAATATCTTCAGTAATATCGTGATAACTTTTATCACCTAACACTAAAGGTTCCCTAATGGGTGCTTCGTAATGAGACATATTCTATATCTTAATTTTTAATTACGCTTCGTTTGTGTTTTTAATTTTAACCTGATAGATTACATTAGGTTTTGTCTGTAAGTAATCTAACACATTATAAGCTCTTTTATCTTCTACTAAAGAAGTTACTTCATCTTCTTTATTATTTACATCACCAAATACTAAAGAACCTGTTGTACAAGCAGACGAACAAGCTGTTTCAAACTCATCTGTATTTACTGCTCTACCTTCTCTTTTTGCTTTTAAAATAGTTGCTTGTGTCATTTGTATACACATAGAACATTTTTCCATAACTCCTCTAGAACGTACAGTAACATCAGGGTTTAATACCATTTTACCATACTCATTGTTCATATTAAAGTCAAACTCATCATTGTTAGCATAGTTAAACCAGTTAAAACGACGAACTCTATATGGACAGTTGTTAGCACAATATCTTGTACCTACACATCTGTTATAAGCCATTTGATTTTGACCTTGACGACCATGAGATGTTGCTGCAACAGGACAAACTGTTTCACAAGGTGCATGGTTACAGTGTTGACACATCATTGGTTGGAAAGTAACTTCAGGATTTTCTGCTTCAGTTTCTAAAGCTCTGTAAGTTTCTCCTCTACTTAATCCTAATTCTTTTGCGTCTTCTCTAGTTTCTACTTCAGAAGAATAATATCTATCTATACGCAACCAGTGCATATCTCTACCAACTCTAACTTCTTTTTTACCTACAACTGGAACATTGTTTTCTGCATGACAAGCAATAACACAGGCACCACAACCAGTACATGAAGTTAAGTCTATAGATAAATTAAAATGATGTCCTAATTCTCTATTGTGCTCATCCCAAATATCAATTGTATTTGCTTCTACTTCTTGATGGTCATAAGAAACATAAGCTGGCTTATTCCAACCATGATGATGATCTTTAGGATCTACAGTCTTATATTCCTTTAAAGAAGCAACCTTTAAGATGTCATGACGTCCTGCAATTGTTTTTTGAACTTGAGGACATGCAAACTCATGATTACCTGCTACTTTTTCTATAGCAACACCAAATTGTACATTATTAGAATTAGCATAAAGTGGGTAAGCATTTACTCCAACCTGCATTTCTTCTTTTAAACCAAAAGTTCTTCCATAACCTAAAGACAATCCAAAAGATCCTTTTGCTTGTCCTGGCTGAATGATTACAGGTAAAGTAACTGATTTACCATTTACAGTAATTTTAGCATAATTACCATCAATAGCTCCATTATCTCTAACTGGGTTTTCAAAACCTAACTCATTGGCATCTGCCATAGACATTGTTAAGTAATTGTCCCAAGAAACTCTTGTTAATGGATCAGGAAATTCTTGTAACCAAGGATTGTTTGCTTGCTTACCATCACCTAAACCAGTTTTAGTGTATAAAGTTAATTCGAAACCTGTTGCTTTTTTAGCTGAATTTGATAAAGCGTTTGCAGCATCTGCTACATTAACTTCTGTTTCAAATTCAACAGTTTCGATTACTTCTAATTTATAGAAACCATTATGCAGTGCCTTGTTCCAAGAACTACCAGATAATATATTTTCTGTTGCAAATGATTTTAAATAATCGTAATATTTTGTTGAATTACCAGACCACTTTAATAACGTATCTTGAATTTGACGTGTATTAAATAAAGGCTGAATAGTTGGTTGAGATAAGCCATAAGTTGCTTGATCAAAATGTGTATCTCCCCAAGATTCTAAGAAATGTGGTGTTGGTAATGCAAATTCCATTGCATCAACAGTTTCGTTATTCTCAGTTGATAATGCAACCTTTAAAGAAACTTTACCTAACCCCTTTACAAAATCTTCAGTTTTAGCTAAAGAATAAATAGGGTTAACATTATAAGTTAATAATCCACCAACTTTTCCAGAATTCATATCAACTATTAACTGATTTACTTCTGAATCATTTCCTTGACGTATATTTAATGTATTTGTAGTGTCAAAAATTTCACTACCTAATGCTTCGTTAATAGCAAATGCAACTAGTTGTGCATTTTTATCATTCATACCTGTTAAAACAACACCTTTAGAACCTGCTTTTTTAAGTTCTGCTGCCATTACTTTAACGTCTGCATCAACAGGTGTTGATTTAGATGATATATTGCTACCAGTGATTGCGTTATATAAATTGATTAAAGCAAAAACTTGATCAGATGGTTTTACAACTACTCTTTTATCAGAATTTGCTCCAGTTAAAGACATATTGCTTTCAAACTGAACATGGTAAGACATGCTTCCAGTTTCTGGCTTTCTACCATTTACATATTGCTTTTCAAAACCTCCATGGAAATCTCCTAAGAAATCAGCACCAAAAGAAACTATAGTTTTTGCTTTATCTAAATGATAGTTTGGTAATGCTCTTTTACCATACATAGCCATCATAGCGTCTGTAGCTCCAGATTCTGAAACTGCATCATAAACTACATGTTTAGCATTTGGGTTAGCAACTATAAATTCTTCAATTATTTTTTCTGTAGATGGGCTAGCTAAAGTACCTGTTAATAAAACAACTGATTTACCAGAATTCTTTAAATCATTTAATTTAGCAGCTATTGCAGCATCTGCATCAGCCCAAGTAATAGTTTCACCACCCTTAGTTGGCTCTTTTAAACGAAGTTTTTCATCATACAAAGATAAAACAGAAGCTTGTACTCTTGCAGAAGTAGTTCCATTAGCCTCTTTATTAGGCATAATTTGTATTGGACGACCTTCTCTAGTTTTTACTAAAACATTTGCAAAATCAAAACCATCTGCCATAGAAGAAGCATACCAATCTGCAACACCTGGGATATAATCGTTTGGTTTTACAACATAAGGAATAGACTTTCTTACAGGTCCTTCACAAGCAGCTAATGATGCAGCAGCAGTTGTGAAACCAATGTATTTAAGAAAATCTCTACGAGAAGTAGAAGAATTTTCTAAAGTATCTTTATCTCCTAAGAATTCATCTGTTGGAATTTCTTCTACAAACTCATTTTTACTTAGCGTTTCAACAATAGAACTACCTTTAAGTTCCTCAACACTTTTCCAGTATTTTTTGTTTGAAGCCATTTATTATTTAGTTATTAGTTGTTAGTTTTAGCTATTAGTTTTCACTTTGACTAAAACTATCATTCTTCTTTTTTTAATAGTGACATTTACCACACTCTAATCCACCAAGTTGAGCTATCGTAACTTTTTCTACGTTATATTTTTTAGCTAATTCTTTGTGAATTTTTTCATAATACTCATTTCCTTTTGTATCAACACCAGTTTCTCTGTGACAGTTAATACACCAACCCATTGTTAACGGAGAAAACTGACGCATTTCATCATACTCTTCTACAGGACCATGACATTTTTGACATTTTAAACCTGCAACAGTTACGTGTTGTGAATGGTTAAAATATGCAAAGTCTGGTAAATTATGAATTCTAATCCATTTTATTGGTTTTTCTTCTCCTGTATACTCAAGAGTTTCTGGGTCCCAACCTGCAGCCTCATATACTTTTGCTATCTCTTTGTCTAATTCTGCTTTACCATAAGTAACACCATCCCATTCTACCTTAGTTCCTTCAGCAACTTCAGAAATGTTTTTGTGACAGTTCATACAAACATTTACAGAAGGTATTCCTGAGTGTTTACTATGTTTTGCTGATGAATGACAATATTGACATTCGATTTTATTTTCACCTGAATGTATTTTATGAGAAAAAGCAATTGGCTGTAATGGCATATAACCTTCATCTACACCAACTTTATACAATGTGCCAAATCCAACATAAGCAGCGACTAACAATAAGAATATTGTTGATACAACTTTTAAGAAAGTGTTTTCTTTAACACCTACCCAAAGTTCTTGTAAATCTCTCCTTAAATTAGATTTTTGATTTTCTGCAGTATTACCTTTTAACTCGCTAACTTGCTTTAGTAAACTCGCAATCATTAAGAAAGCAACAACAATAGCAGCAGCAAGAATGTAAATTAACCACTCTGGAGCTCCACCAACATTTACATTTGTTGGATCCACAACTGCAGTGCCTTGAGCTGTTTTAGCTACAGGATCTCCAACTGTTGTATAATATAAAATATCATTTATTTGTTGGTCTGATAACTGAGGAAATGCAGACATCACAGATCCATTGTATTCTTCAAAGATTGCAATTGCATCTCTATCTCCAGTAGCTCTTAGTTCTGCATTATTTTTAATCCATGCAATTAACCACTCGTTTTCTCTTCTTTCTTCTACACCTCCAAGCGCAGGTCCAATCAACTTTTTATCTAATTTGTGACAAGATGCACAAAGTTGTTTGAATAATTTCCTACCTTCTTTTTGACGTGCTTCATCTACATCTTGTGAAAAAGAAGATAAACTAAACGCAAAAAAAAGAATTATGGAAAAACTCTTAAGAAGTACTCTACTTAGCCTATTGTGTAATGATACACTTTTCATATATACAAACTATTTTAGTATCGTTTTAAATCGTTCAAAAAAATAGGTTTTGAACAGTTGCACAAAAGTACTACATATTGCTATATTTTAAAAAAAGAAAGGATTGTTAAATATTAATTTATAATAATTCTAAATAATATATTTAACAAATTTATTTTTAATCAAGTCGTTACATTTGTATAAACATTTTATTTATGAAAAATAAAGTATTCTTAATCGTTTTTTTCTTTATCGCAACTACATATATCGTAGATGTAAAGGCACAAAATAAGACCAATAGCAGTAAAGAAATTAAAGAATTAATAGCTAAAAAAAGGGCTTTTAATGATAAATATGGGTATGGATATACTATTCAAATTTATTATGGGAATGAAACAAAAGCAAGGAGCTTAAGAAGTAAATTCAGGATAGATTTCCCGAAAGTTTCTACGAATTTAAACTACGAACAACCATATTGGAAAGTTCAAGTTGGTAATTATAAAACAAGATTAGAAGCAGATAAGGCTGCACTACAATTTTCAGAAAAATTTTCTGGATTAATTGTGATCCCTCTAGGAAAATAAAATTTTTTTAAAACATAAAAAAAACCAAAATCTAAATTGATTTTGGTTTTTTTATTTTGATTTGTAAAGTTTTTATAACTTCTTTTTAACTGCAACTTCTTTATAAGCTTCAATTTGATCTCCTTCTTGGATATCATTATAGTTCTTAATTTGAAGACCACAATCGTAACCTTTAGCAACTTCTTTCACATCGTCTTTAAAACGTTTTAAAGAAGCTAATAAGCCATCGTGAACAACAATACCATCTCTAATGATACGTATTTTAGAATCTCTAAAAATTTTACCTGTCATTACCATACAACCTGCAATGTTTCCAATTTTAGAAATCTTGTAAACTTCTCTAATTTCAACAGTTCCTGTAACTTCTTCCTTCATTTCTGGAGAAAGCATACCTTCCATTGCATCCTTAAGATCGTTTATTGCATCGTAAATGATAGAATAAGTTCTAATATCTACTTCTTCTCTATCTGCTACTGCTCTTGCATTTCCTTGAGGTCTAACATTAAATCCAACAATAATAGCATCTGAAGCAGTTGCTAATAAAACATCAGATTCTGTAATTGCACCTACACCTTTGTGTAAGATATTTACTTGAATTTCTTCAGTAGAAAGTTTTTGGAATGAATTTGTTAAAGCTTCAACAGAACCATCCACATCACCTTTTAAGATGATATTTAATTCTTTAAAGTCTCCTAACGCAATTCTACGTCCAATTTCATCTAATGTTAATGTTTTCTGAGTTCTTACAGATTGCTCACGTTGTAATTGAGAACGTTTTGTAGCAATTTGTTTAGCTTCTCTTTCGTCATCAAAAACAAGGAATTTATCACCTGCTTGAGGAGCACCATCTAAACCTAAAATAGACACAGGTGTTGATGGACCAGCAACTTTTAACTTTTTGCCTTTATCATCAAACATGGCTTTTACTTTACCACTATTTTTACCTGCTAATATATAGTCTCCAATTTTTAAAGTACCTGCTTGTACTAAAATTGTAGTTACATATCCTCTACCTTTATCTAACTGTGCTTCTACAACAGTACCAACCGCATTTTTATTTGGGTTAGCTTTTAATTCTAAAACTTCTGCCTCTAATAATACTTTTTCCAATAACTCATCTATACCTTGACCAGTTTTTGCTGAGATATCTTGAGATTGAATGTTACCTCCCCATTCTTCAATTAATAAATTCATTGAAGAAAGTTGTGTTTTAACATTATCTGGATTAGCATTTGGCTTATCTATCTTATTAATTGCAAAAATGATAGGTACACCTGCTGCTTGAGCATGAGAAATTGCTTCTTTTGTTTGTGGCATTACATCATCATCAGCTGCAACAACAATAATTACTAAATCTGTTACTTGAGCACCTCTAGCACGCATTGCTGTAAAGGCTTCGTGACCTGGAGTATCTAAAAATGCTATTTTTTCATCCCCAACTTTTACAGAGTAAGCTCCAATATGTTGGGTAATTCCTCCACTTTCACCTTCTACAATATTTGCATTTCTAATATAATCTAATAAAGATGTTTTACCATGATCTACGTGACCCATTACAGTAATAATAGGCGCTCTTTTTTCTAAATCTTCTGGTTTATCTTCTACTTCTTCAATAGATTCTTCTACTTCTGCACCAACAAATTCTACTTTATAATTGAATTCTTCTGCAACAATTACTAATGTTTCTGCGTCTAAACGTTGGTTCATAGTAACCATCATACCTAAAGACATACATGCAGAAATAATATCTGTTACTGGAACATTCATCATTGTAGCAACCTCACTAACAGTAACAAATTCTGTTACTTTTAAGATTTTGCTTTCTAATTCTTGTGCTTCTAATTCAGCTTCTGATTGCTCTCTGTGAGCTTCTCTTTTGCTTCTTCTGTATTTTGCTCCCTTACCTTTTGAAGATCTACCTTGTAATTTTTCTAAAGTTTCTCTTACTTGTTTTTGGATTTCTTCTTCAGTAAGTTCTTCTTTTTTAGCAGCTGGTCTTTGATTACCTCTACCTTTAAAACCTTTATTGTTTCCTCTATTGTTTTGAGAACCTCCTCTATTATTGTTAATTGTATTAGATCCAACTGGCTTGCTTATACGTTTACGCTTTTTCTTTTTATCTGAGTTAGCGTCTTCTTTCTTAGCTTCTGGTTTTTTCTTTTTAGGTTTTTCGAATTGTTTTAAGTCAATTTTTTTACCTGTAAAGTTTGGTCCATCTAACTTTTTATACTGAGTTTTAATCTTCTCAGCATTTTCTGGAGTAACTTCTTCTGTTTTTTCTACTTTCTCCTCTTTTTTAGGAGCTGCTTTTTTTACCTCTGCTTTTGGAGTTTCTTTTTTCTTAACCTTCTCTTCTTCTTTTTTAACCTCTACTTTTGGTTGTTCTTTTACAACTTCTTTAGGCTTCTCTTCTATTTTGGGTTCTTCTTTAGCTACTGGCTCTTCTTCTTTAACTTCTGGCTTAGCTGGTTTACCTAAGTTATCAATATCAATTTTACCAACAGTTTTAAACTCAAGCTTTTCTGCTTTAGCCTTAAGAATCTCTTCTTTCTTTTCTTCTTCTGCTCTTTTCTTTTCTAATTTGGCTTCAAGCTCTAAACGAATAGCTTCTTTTTCTTTTCTCTTTTCTTCACCAACTTCTTTTGAAGCTGCTTTTTTATTAGCATCAGTTTCAAAGCCATCTAAAAGAACTTGATATTCTTCTGATGATATTTTTGTAGTTGGTCTAGCATCGACTTGAAAACCTTTACTTGCTAGATGCTCTACAGCTCTATCTAAAGAAATATTTAACTCTCTTAGAACTTTATTAAGCCTCATTGTTTTGCCTACAGACATATAATTCTTTTAACTTTATAAATGTAAAAGTATATACTTTTACGTTACTTTAATGTTATTTTTCTATTCTTCGAATTCTTCTTTTAAAATTCTCTGAACATCTATAATTGTTTCTTCTTCTAAGTCAGTTCTTTTTACTAACTCACCTACACTAGTTTCTAATACACTTCTTGCTGTATCTAAACCAATGTTTTTAAATTCTGCAATAATCCAGTCTTCAATTTCATCTACAAACTCTGTTAACTCTACATCTTCTTCTTCTAAACCTTCTCTTTGAACGTCTATTTCATAACCTGTTAACTCACTTGCTAAACGAATATTTACACCACCTCTACCAATAGCTTTAGATACTTCTTCTGGTTTAAGTAAAACATTAACTCTACCTTTTTTACCATTCTTTGGTTCTTCAAAAGTTTCTATTTCCATAGAAGTTACTTTTGCAGGACTTAAAGCTCTTGAGATGTATAATTGTTCGTTTTTTGTATAATTGATAACATCTATATTTTCGTTACCTAATTCACGAACTATACCATGAATTCTTGATCCTTTAACACCTACACAAGCTCCAACAGGGTCTATTCTATCATCATAAGAATCTACTGCTACTTTTGCTTTTTCACCTGGAATTCTTGCTACACCTTCTACTGTAATTAAACCATCGAAAACTTCAGGAATTTCTTGTTCAAATAATTTGTTTAAGAAAGCTGGTGAAGTTCTAGATAAAATAATTGCTGGTTTGTTACCTCTTAATTCTACAGATTTTATAACTCCTCTTACAGAATCTCCTTTTCTAAAAAAGTCTGAACGTATTTGTTCGCTTTTTGGAAGTACAATTTCATTACCTTCATCATCTAACAAAATAATTGCATTATGACGAATGTGATGCACTTCTGCACTAAATATTTCACCTTCTAAATCTTTAAATTGCTTAAAGATGTTTGTACTATCATGTTCATAAATCTTAGAAATTAAGTTTTGACGTAAAGCCAAAATTGCTCTTCTTCCTAAGTCTATTAATTTTACTTCTTCAGACACATCTTCACCAATTTCAAAATCTGGCTCTATTTTTCTAGCTTCAGATAATTCGATTTCTTCATTATCATCTTCAGACATACCATCTGCAACTACAACTCTGTTTCTCCAGATCTCTAAATCTCCTTTATCTGGGTTTATAATAATATCAAAATTGTCATCAGAACCAAACTTACGTTTTAGTGCTGCTCTAAACACCTCTTCTAAGATAGACATTAATGTTACTCTATCTATACTTTTATTATCTTTAAATTCCGAAAACGATTCGATTAATGCTATATTTTCCATTACATTATTTGCTTAAAATACAATTTTCACTTTTGCTTCTTTAATATCTTTATATGGTATGGTAACTTTCTTTTCTACAGTTACTTTTCCTTTACCTATTGGTTTTGGCTCTCTAGCCTTCCATTTTAATTCTATTTCTTCTTCGTTTACACTGGTTAGTGTACCTTCAAAATTTTCTAGTTCTGTTTTTACTTTAAGAATTCTATTGATATTCTTTTTGTACTGTCTTTTAATTTTAAGTGGATGAGAAATATCTGGTGTAGTTACTTCAAGAGAAAAATCTTCTTCATCTCTATCTAAGTTGTGTTCTACATTTCTGCTAATTCTAACACACTCACTTAAATTTACTCCATTATCTCCATCTACTGTAACTTGAATTTTGTTATTAGAAGAGATAACCAAATCAATTAAATATAATGATTCGTTCTCTGCTAATGCTTCGTCTACCAAGTCTCTAATCTTACTCTCGTTCATTTTATGCTTAAAAATAAGTATAAAAAGAGGGGACTTTCTAGTCCCCTTCTCTATCATTTTTCCTTAAATTCCGATGCAAATATACGAATTGTTTAGGATTTACCAAACTTAGTTTGATTCAAATATTTTTTGTAATTTTAGATACAATCAAACCTAAAGCTCTTTTATGAATAAAATATTAGTTCCTGTAGATTTCTCTCAAAGTTCTGAGTTTGCATCAAAAATGGCAAGTACAATAGCCAAAAAATCAAAAAGTGAAGTTTTTCTGCTACATATGATAGAATTACCAACTGGTATTGTTGATATGGGTGCAGGTAGTAATTTTAGCATTCCTGAAAGTATGCTATATTTAAGAAAAGTTAAAGAACGTATTGTAGATTTTAAAGAAAAGTTTTTTCATAAAAGTACTGAAGTTCATCATTCTATACGTTTTCAAAATCCTCATGAAGGTATTTTAAAGTACGCAAAAAAAGTAGAGGCAGACTTAATTATAATAGGTTCTAAAGGGCATTCAAATTTAGACGAAATTCTAATTGGTTCTAATACAGAAAAAGTTGTAAGAACTGCTGACATACCTGTTTTAGTTGTAAAAAGAGATAGTAATAAATTTGAACTAAAAGACTTAGTTTTTGCTTCTGGATTTAAAGATGAAAGCGAAAAAATACCTTTTTCAAAGTTCTTAGATTTTGCAAATTCTTTTAAGAGTAAAATTCATTTGGTAAAAGTAAATACACCTTCGAATTTTGAAAGCACTCAAAAATCTAAAGAAAAAATTAAAAAGTTTATTGAAGGTTTTGATTTACCAAAACACTCTATTAATATTTACAATGATGTTTCTGTTAAAAAAGGAATCTTAAATTTTGCTAGAGATATTGATGCTGATTTAATTGCTTTACGTACTCATGGTAGAAGTGGAATAGCCCATTTATTTTCTGCAAGTGTTACTAAGAACCTTTCTAAAAACGCCTTAAAACCAATGTTAACCATTAAGATTTAATAGTTGTTTAGGCTTTCTATAAAATCATTTATAGTAAGTGAGTTTTCTACTGAAAAATTTCCAATTTTAGTTCTTCTTAAGACTGATAAGTGTGCTCCAGAATTTAATGCTAAACCAAAATCGTAAGCTAAAGATCTTATGTAAGTACCTTTACTACAAACCACTCTAAAATCTACTTTAGGAAAATTAATGTTTGTTATTTCGAATTCAGAAATGGTAACTTCTCTTGATTTTATTTCGGTAGTTTCTCCTTTTCTAGCAATTTCATATAAACGTTTTCCATCTTTTTTTATCGCTGAAAAAATGGGTGGTTTTTGTTGTATGGTTCCTATAAATTGCTGTGTAGTTTCCTTTACTAAAGTTTCAGAAATATGATCTGTAGGATATGTTTTATCAACTTCAGTTTCTAAATCGTAACTTGGTGTTGTTGCACCAATAGTAAAAGTTCCTGTATATTCTTTTATTTGACCTTGATATGTATTTATATTCTTGGTTTCTTTACCACAACAAATAATTAATAACCCAGTTGCAAGCGGATCTAAAGTTCCTGCATGACCAACCTTTATCTTTTTAATTTTAAAACGCTGTTTAATGTGCCAACGTATTTTGTTTACAGCCTGAAAAGATGTCCAGTTTAAAGGTTTATCTATCAATAAAACTTTACCTTCTAAAAACGATTCTTTAGTCATTTAAAATTAGCTTAGTAAAGAGTAAACTATTGCAATTAAACCAACAATTGCGCAATAAATTGAAAAGTAGGTTAATTTGCTTTTTTTAACTAAAGCAATCATCCATTGACAAGCTAATAATCCTGATACAAATGCAGCTATAAATCCAATAGAAATTGGCATCATTTCTGAAGATTGAAAGTTTAAATCTCCACTTAAAACATCTTTCCCAATTTTTCCAAAAATTAGAGGAACCACCATTAAAAAAGAAAAACGAGCTGCTCTTGTTCTATCTATCCCTAATAAAACTGAGGTAGAAATTGTTGCTCCAGATCTTGAAATTCCAGGTAACATTGCTATAGCTTGTGAAATTCCAATAATCACAGCATTTAAAAAAGAGACTTCTTTATTTGTGTTTTTAGCTTTATCTGCTAATAATAATAAGATAGCTGTTACAATTAACATAGCACCAACCAACAAAATTTTACCTCCAAAAAAAGCTTCTAATTGTTTTTCGAAAAGCAACCCAACAAAAACTGCAGGAATCATAGAAAGTATAATTTTTAAAGAAAATTTTAATTCATCATTCCATTTAAATTGAAATAATCCTTTAAAGATTTCAAAAACTTCTTTTCTAAAAATAACTAACGTACTAAGGGCAGTTGCAAAATGTAAAACCACTGTAAAAGTTAAACTTTCTTCTGGTACAGAAGTGTCTCCTAAAATGGCTTTCGCTAATTCTAAGTGGCCACTAGAAGAAACTGGCAAAAACTCTGTTAATCCTTGGATAACTCCAAGAACTATTGCTTCAAAAATGTCCATAATTATTTTTTAGGATCTGCTAAAATTGCATAAATTTCTATAGCCAAACCAATAATGACTAATGTTGGCGCTAAACGAATTCTTTGCCAATTATAAATTTCTTCATTAAAAACTTCTGGATTATCACTTCCTCCACCTACCATAAATATAAAGCCAATTGCAATAAAAAAAATGCCAATAAGCATGATGATATAGTTTTTTTTACCGAACAAAAAAGTGGGTTGTTCTTGAGTATTCTTATTCATATTTTAATAATAAAGTTCGTCTGTTTTTAAGTTTAAAAAACGTTGTGTTGCAAAAAAAGTACTTAACCAAGTTATTATAAAAGACCCAACTAACACTCCTACTGTTAAGTAAGTAAGGGTTACATAATCTTTTAAGAAATCTAAACTTGGTATGTATTTGTCTAAATAATAAATAACTAAACCTAAACCAATTAAAGCCACAAATGCACCTATAAAACCAAGTTTTATACTTTGTATAATAAAGGGCTTTCTTATAAAACTTTTTGTTGCACCAACCATTTGCATTGTTTTAATATTAAAACGTTTAGCGTAAATAGATAATCTAATTGAGCTATTTATAAGTATAATTGCTATCAAACCAAAAAAACCACTTACTACAAGTAACCAAAAACTTATTCTTTTAATGTTTTTTGTTAAAAGGTTTATCAAAGGTTTATCGTATGAAACATCAGCAACAAATGCATTTTTTAAATATTTATTTTCTAATTCTGTAATTTTTTCTGGAGTTACAAAATCTGCATTTAAATAAATATCAATGCCGTTTTTCAGTGGATTACTCCCTAAAAACTCTAAAAAATCTTCTCCTATTTCTTTACTGTATTTTTTTGCAGCTTGTGCTTTACTGGTATAGATTACTTTTCTAGAATATTCCTCTTTTTCAATAAATTCTTTAAATGATTTTATTTGTTTTTGGGTAACATTATCTTTTATAAATAATGTTATTGCAATTTTTTCTTTTACTCTATTTGCAACTTTTGTAGATTTCAATAAAATAAGTCCTAAAACACCAACCATAAATAAAACTAATGCAATACTTACTACTACAGAAAAGTAAGAAGAACGCAATCGCCTTTTTTGGTATGAATCAAATTTTGAAGACATGTTTAGAATTTATAGGTGCAAGATACTAATTCATAATAATTAACTATCTAAAGTTAATATTATTTTAACGAATTGTCTTCTTGACAAAGTTCTATTAAAACACCATTTGTAGTTTTTGGATGTAGAAAAGCTACTAATTTGTTATCTGCCCCTTTTTTAGGAGTTTCATTAAGTACTGTAAATCCTTCTTTTTTTAGTCTTTTTATTTCAGAAATAATATCATCTACAGCAAAAGCTATATGATGTATACCTTCTCCTTTTTTCTCTATAAATTTTGCTATTGGACTATTAGGGTTTGCTGCTTCTAATAACTCAATTTTATTAGGACCAGACTTAAAAAATGAAGTTTTTACGCCTTCTGAAATAACTTCTTCAATCTTATAATGACTTTTACCAAATAATGAAGCAAATAACTGATTCGATTTTTCTAAATCTTTAACAGCAATACCTATGTGTTCTATTTTATTCATATTGTAAAAATAAAAAAACTGGTAAAGAAAATCTTTACCAGCTTTATATTTAATTTGATTGTTTATTTATTTAGCTAATATTCTAAAATCATCAATCATATAAGCTCCATCTAAATCTGTATCTGTACCAGAACCTGTATACTTAAACGCAACATACAAAGTACCTGAAAAAGCAGCTAAATCTATTAAACCACCGTCTTTAAATTGATACCATGAATCTGCTTGTGTAGGTATATTTGCAGAAATTGCTTGCCAAGTTGCAGCTGCAACATTAGAACCATCAAAATCTGTAGATACTAAAACTTCTAAAGTATTTGCAGAAGAATCTAAATGATGTTGTGCCAACATAAAGTTAACAAACACTTGGCTATGTGCACTTAAATCTACACTTGGCGAAACTAACCAACCAACATTTACAGCATCACCTGTTCTAAATGCACTAAATTCTGCATAACCATTTCCACTAAACAGTTGCTCTGTCCATAACTCACTACCAGTTTCTGCAACATTTACCCAACCAGGAAAGTTTAAGTTTGTATTATCTGTACCAGAATCAAAGTTTTCTTCTACAACTACAGAGAAATCGTTAATATCTAAAGGCGTACATTTTGGACCATTCATGTCTACATCTTCAACTGAATTTAAAGCTAGTACTAAATCACTACCATTAAACGTTTTTGATACAACTGCAGAAATACTTCCTCCACCTGAAGGCATAGGAGTAAAACCAAAAGAAGCAAAAGCACTTGTTTCTAATATAAAGTTTGTAAAACCAAAACCATCACAACTTTCTAAAGTACGTTGAGTATCGAATCTATTATTACTATCATGATAAGTTTTACCAGCTAAAGTAGATGGAAAATGCGCATTTTCTACTTTTACAAAGACACCTACATGACTATCGTTAATTTGAGATAATTTAACAGTTAAAGGTGTAATTTGTTCTGTATTAATAGATCTTAAAACAGCAGATTCTGTTTGATTTATTGATAAATTTTCTACTTCATCATCAATATTTCTATCACCACCAATTGCAATAACTCCATCTCCTGAACGAACCTCTCCAATATATAATCCTTTTAAGTTAATGTAAACTTCTCTACCAAAATTAAATTTATTGTAAGAGTCTATAAACTCTGTCACTACTTTTATTGCAGTAGTTGGACTTGTTGGACTATCTTGTATAAAAAATTCTTTATAAAAATTTCCACTTCTATCTGAAGAAGAAACATAACCTTTTACATAAATATCTGAAGTAATTTCAGTAACCTGCCCATTTACAAAAAGACCTTTTAAATTAGTTATAGAAATTTCACTATAACCACTTGTGTTTAATAAGGCTTGTAATGCAGAGTTTTCTTCTGCTCCAATTGAGTTTGGAACATCAAAATCTCCATCTTCTACACAAGAAGTAAAAGATATACTAGTAACTATTGCTAGTAAAAAGATGATTAATTTATTTGTTTTCATATCACTAAAATTATTTTTTAAAATCTTAAATTAACGTTTAAAAAGTAGGTTGTACCTCTACCATACCAATATCTATTTCCAAAAACTGGAGTGTCTAGAGATTTATCATCTCTTAATTGTCTAAAGTTTGCATTACGTCCTTGTTCAAAACCACCAGATTTATATTCTTCTCCAAACAAGTTGTTTACAGTTGCAAACACACTAATAAACTTATCTCCTATTTTCCAAGATTTACCACCCATAAGGTTAACAACCATATAATCATCAAACTTTTCTTGTTGTAATAACTCTCTTGCTAAAACAGGATCATAGTCAGAAAAAGGTAATCCATCTGCATCTTCATAAAAGTTAGATGAACGAGTTAATGGGGCAACATCTACATAAGTGTTTGTAAAAAAGTTACTTGTAGCTCCTATCCACCAATAATCTGGATCTCTATATTCAAAACCAACTGAATAAGCATTTTGTGGACCAGATGCAATTTTGTAATTCTCTAAGTTAGAAACATAATCTTTAGATCTAAAATCTGCATCAAAACCACCATTATTAGCAACATCTGACGTTAAATATAAGTTTGGATTATTACCATATGTATATTGTCCAATTGCAGCTGCACCTTTTAATTTAATAGTTGATGTAACTTGCGCTTCTATACCTAATTCTAATCCTACATGATTTCTTTCTATACCTGATAAAACTTCTTGTACAAATGCTGTATTATCTCCTCCAACACCATCAGCAAAATAAAAAGAAATTTCAGTTGCATCAGTAACATTTGTGTAAAAAGCAGTTAATCGAGAAGTTATAATTGGACTTCTAACAATATAACTTAAATCTGTTGTAAAGATTTTTTCGCTTTGTATATTATCTACAGTATTGTTATTTTCTCTTGAGTTAGAGAAAGAGTTTCTAATAGTTGGTGCTTGTGTCATATAACCAACGTTAGCATCTATTAAATGACGACCTGTAATTTTATATGTTAAGCCTCCTTTTACACCAAAATTTGTAAAATCTAATTTTTCTGATAATCCTAAAGAATTATTTACAAAACGTCCATTTTGATATAATCCTTCTCTTTGATGTGTTGTTCTAGAAATATTAAAAGCAGTAAAGAAATCTACTTTATTATATTTAAATTGAGCTTGAGCAAATGCACTAGTTACATCAGAATTTAAATTGAAGTTATATCTAAATGTATCTCCAACACCAACAAGCCTGTTAGGATTTAATAAATTGTTTTGTTTACTGTCTGGAGTATCTGCAAAAGGGTTAATGTCTAAATAACCAATACCTCCTAATAAATCTATAACTTCTGCAAAATTATGAGATCTTAATCTTCTGTATTCTAACTTAGCATTTAATGTAATATTATTATTAAGCTCTGAAGTTAAAATTGTATTTACAGTTAATTGCTTATCATCATTTCTATCTTCATATAAAACATAAGCATTGTCTAAACCACTTGCTGCATTAGTTATGTTTGCATCAAAAATACGATTCCAATCTACTTGACCTCCATTAATAAAGTCTTGTTGTGCATCATAAGCACCAGCTTTACCTCCATTTCTCAAGAAATAACTTGGTAAATATTGATAATATGTAGGGCTTGGGTTTGCACCACCATTAAAATCTAAACGACTGTTTCCAATTTTACCAAATTGATAAGCCACATTAGTTTGTAAAGTTGTGTTTTCAGAAATATCCCAATAATGATTTAACATAAGTATTGGTTCTTCTACTTCTTTAATTCTTGAGTTAATTTTTTTACCATTTAAATATCCCCAATAATCATTATAAGCTATCCCTTTTAAAGCAAATACTTCGTCTGTATTTGGAGAAGATTTACCTCTTCTGTTTGGCGTAAATATTGATGTAAATACTAAACTATGATTTTCACCAAATTGTTTCTCTAAAGCACCAAAAACTGAATATGCATTATAAGTTGTTCCTTCGTTAAACCCTTCGTTTCCTGCTCTTCTACTTGCAGAAAAAGTAAATGACCACCCATCATCTAGAATTCCTGTAGAATGTGTTGCCATTAATCTATGAACATAACTTCTATTAGAAGAAGAATAAGAAATTCTTGTACCTGCTCTTTGTTCAGAAGGTCTTGTGTTTATATTTGTAGAACCTAGCACACCACCAAAAGTGTAATTAGAAGGCGCTAAACCATTACTAAACTCTTGATTTCTCAATACATCATTTAATCCTCCCCAATTACTCCATTGAGCTCGTCCATCAAAAAGTTTATTCATCTCAATACCATTAATTAAGACTTTACCATTTCCAGAATCTAATCCTTTTATTCTAAAAAAAGATTGACTAAACTCAAAAGCAGCTGATCTTAAAAATACATCTCTAGTTGCTTGTAAAAGACCAGATATATTATCTGCTGCACTAGCATCGTCATTTAATTCATCATCTGTAATTGTAATAAGGCTTAAATCTTGGTCTTCTGTAATATCTTTATACAATAAAATAGTACCTAAATCTATTGGGTTACCAGAAAACTCTAAAGGAAAATTTTGAGTTTCATAACCAGTTAATTTAATTTCTAGAAGATAACTTCCATTAGGCACACTTTTTAAAGCAAATTTACCATCTAAACTTGTAGTTTGTGATGATGGTGTATTTACAATTTTAACCAAAACACCTTGAAGAGGATTTTCAGAATCGCTATCTTTAACGATTCCTTTTACAATATTTTGAGATTTTATTCCTAAACTAAAGAATAAAACCACCAATATTGAAAATACTGTTTTTCTCATAAAAGTTTTTTGTGGTTGATATTTTTATTTGCAAAATGCCGTCAAAAGTAATGTTTTTATATATTGCTAATGTTAATATAACATTATAAAATTTTTGGCATTCATTTTGTTTTATATGTTTGCAAAATAAATAATAAAATATGAGAAAACAATTATCTGTAATAGTATTGTTATTAACAGTTTCCTTTACTTTCTCTCAGAAAAAAGGAAAACAGTATAATATTAGAACCTTAGCTTTCTATAATTTAGAAAACTTATTTGATACTATTAACGACACTACTATTAATGATGAAGCTAGCCCAATGATGGAGCTTAAATCTAATAGATCTAAAGTTTATTGGGATAAAATTGATAAACTTGGAAGTGTTATTGCACAAATTGGAGCAGAAAAAGCAAACACATCTCCTGCAATTATAGGTGTTTCTGAAGTAGAGAATTTAAGTGTATTAGAAGATTTAGTAAAATCTAAACACTTAAAAAGTAAAAAATACGGAATTATACATTACGATTCTCCAGACAAAAGAGGAATAGATGTAGCTTTATTATACCAAAAAAGATATTTTAAACCTATACATCATGAAGCGTTTAACCCAAATATTTACAGAAACAATAGAAAGGTCTATACAAGAGATCAATTATTAGTTTCTGGATATTTAGATGATGAATTGATTCATGTAATTGTAAATCACTGGCCTTCTAGAAGTGGAGGTGAAGCTAAAAGTAGACCTCTTAGAGAAAAGGCTGCTTATCAAAACACAAAGATTATTGAACAAATTAGAGAAAAGCATGAGAATCCTAAAATCATAACAATGGGAGATTTTAATGATGACCCAATAAACTCAAGCTTTAAAGAGGTTTTAAAAACAAAAAGCCGTAAAAAAGAAGTTGGTGAATTAGATATTTACAATCCTTATGAAGATTTACATAGAAGAGGGTTTAACACTTTAGGATATAGAGATAATATCAATTTATTTGATATGATTTTAATTTCTTCTCCATTATTAGATAAAGGTGAAAAAGACTTTTCTACATATAAAATGTACAAGGCAATGATATTTAACAAGCGTTTTTTAACAAATAAACGCGGTCAGTTTAAAGGTTATCCTTTTAGAAGTTTTTCTTATGGTGGTTATACAGGTGGTTACTCAGATCACTACCCAGTTTACATGTATTTAATTAAAGAGAAAAAATAAGCTTAATTTATTACAAAAATAAAAACCCACAATATTTAAATATTGTGGGTTTTTTGATAAAAAATTATTGCCTTAATTACAAGTTATTCTTTAACTGAAACAAACTTGTAATATAAATAGGTGTAAGCATCTCTAGGTATAATGTTTATCCACTTTTTATGTTTTAAATACCATTTAAAACGTATAGAATTTACTCCTTTTGTTAAATAAGCAGCAATAAAAGGATGTATATGTAATTGAATCTTTTTATTGGTTGATTTGCCACTTTGCATTTTAGAAATGTATTTTTCTAAATCTGCTTCTATTTTATCTAACAAAACTATTGGGGCTTCTACTTGCCCATCTTTATTTGGATTTTCTTCGGTAGTTTTAATATTCATTACAGGTCTTACTCTTTGCCTAGTAATTTGTATTAATCCAAATTTACTTGGAGGTAATATTTTGTGTTTTGTTCTATCTAAAGACATAGCCTCTTTTAAATGCTGATACAGTTTATTTCTGTTTTCAGATTTATGCATATCAATAAAATCAACAACTATAATACCACCCATATCACGTAATTGTAATTGACGTGCTATTTCTGTGGCTGCTATTAAATTTACTTCTAATGCAGTCTCTTCTTGAGAACCAGCTTTGTTAGAACGATTTCCACTATTTACATCTATAACATGTAAAGCTTCTGTGTGCTCTATTACCAAATAAGCACCTTTACTCATGGATACTGTTTTTCCGAAAGAAGTTTTGATTTGTCTTTCTATTCCGTATTTTTCAAATATGGGAACAGAAGATCTATGAAGTTTTACAATTTTTTCCTTTTCAGGATATATTTCTTGTAAATACTCTTTAATCTCAACTTTTAATGTTTCATCATTTGTAACTATATTAGTAAAGCTTTCATTCATTACATCTCTTAAAATAGAAGATGCTCTGTTTAACTCACTTAATATTTTAGTTGGTGTATTTGTGTTTGCAATTCGCTTACACATAGTTTTCCAACGTTCTAATGAGTTTTGTAAATCTTTATCTAATTCAGCCACTTTCTTTCCTTCTGCAACAGTTCTTAAAATAACACCAAACCCTTTTGGTTTAATGCTTTTTGCTAATCTTTTTAAACGTTCTTTTTCTTTTGGGTCTTCGATTTTTTGAGAAACCGAAACTCGATTAGAAAAAGGAACAAGAACTAAAAATCTACCAGCAATAGAAAGCTCTGAGCTTAATCTTGGGCCTTTTGTAGATATTGGTTCTTTTACGATTTGTACCAACAGGTTTTGCCCTGTTTTTAAAACATCAGTAATACTACCATCTTTATTGATGTCTGGTTGAAATCGGAAATTTTTTAAAGTGAATTCTTTATACTTACCTGTGCTTACTTTCTTAATGAATGCGTTTAATGAGTTTACTTGCGCGCCTAAATCATGGTAATGTAAAAACCCATCTTTTGGGTAACCTACATTTACAAATGCTGCATTTAAACCAGATAATACTTTTCCTATTTTGGCTAAAAAAATATCGCCTACAGAGAATTTATTATCTGTTGTTTCATTATTTAATTCAATAAGTTTTCCATCTCTTAATAAGGCAAAATCAATATCAGCTGAATTTGAACGAATTATTAATTCTGTTTTCATACTGAAAATGGTTTTAACACTGCACTTCATTGTGCAGATGGATTAATATTGTCAGGTATTTATAATACCAGTGAGGTTTTATTAAAACCTCGATGTCAATGAACTTTTAGTTTTTTCGCTAAATTATAAACGAAAAAGTAAGCAGTAGCTTACTTTTTCTTCTTATGTCTATTAGCTCTTGCTCTTTTCTTTCTTTTGTGAGTTGAGATCTTTGCTCTCTTTCTTTTTTTACCACTTGGCATAATTATCTTGTGTTTTTTTAAACTTTTTAAAGCTTAGATTACTATTATACTATTTAACAGCTACTTTGTTTTTAACTCCTTCAGTAAATGTTTTTGCTGGTTTAAACGCTGGAATATTGTGCGCTGGAATTTTAATTGTAGTATTTTTAGATATGTTTCTACCTGTTTTTTCGGCTCTAGTTTTTATAATAAAACTTCCAAAACCTCTTAAATAAACATTTTCACCACTTTCTAATGCATCTTTAACTTCAGCCATAAATGCTTCTACAGTTGCTAAAACGTCTGTTTTTTCAATTCCTGATTTGTCTGAAATTTTTGATACGATATCTGCTTTCGTCATGTCTTTATTTTTATTGTTTTAATTTCAAAAATGCGGATGCAAATATATGATAATTAATCAATTCCGAAAACAATAAATATTAAATTTGTTATGATTTTTATAGTTAATATTGCAAACCTATTTTTTTTGAATGATTTTTTCTAATAAACTAATTCTATGGTACTTACAAAACAAGAGAGATTTACCTTGGCGTAAAACTAAAAATCCATATCATGTTTGGTTATCAGAAATTATACTTCAGCAGACAAGAGTTGCTCAAGGTTTAGATTATTATTTAAAATTTATTGACGCTTTTCCAACTGTAAATCATCTTGCAAATGCAGAAGAAAGTACTGTTTTAAAATTATGGCAAGGTTTAGGGTATTACTCTAGAGCTAGAAATTTACATTTTTCAGCAAAATACATCGTTAACGAATTAAATGGTGAGTTTCCAAAGACCTATAAAGAAATTTTAAAACTAAAAGGTGTAGGTGATTATACAGCATCTGCTATTGCTTCTATGTGTTTTAATGAGCCAACTGCTGTTGTAGATGGCAATGTATATAGAGTACTTTCTAGGTATTTTGATATAGATACTCCAATAAATTCATCAGCAGGTAATAAAGAGTTTAAAGCTTTGGCTCAATCTTTAATTGATTATTCTCAACCAGGTACTTTTAATCAAGCTATTATGGATTTTGGAGCTATACAATGCAAGCCAAAAAAACCATTATGCATGTTTTGTCCTTTTGCTGATAGCTGTGTTGCTTTTCAAAAAAACAAAATTGATCTACTACCCGTAAAAGAAAAGAAGCTAAAAATAAAAAATAGATATTTTAATTTTTTAGTGATTAAAACAGCTGATGATAAAACCATTTTAAAAGAAAGAAAAGGAAAAGGCATTTGGCAAGGGTTATATCAATTTCCATTATTAGAAAGTGATAAAAGCATAGATAAGAACGACTTAATTTCTTCTGAAATGTTTAATGAAATGTTTCCAAATGAAGTTTCAATTTCATTATTTAATAAAAAAGAAGTTGTGCATAAATTATCTCATCAACATTTATATACTCAGTTTTGGATTATTGAGTTAAACCATCAAAAAGATGCAAATATTTATTGGAAAGCTATAGAAAACTATCCAGTACCAGTATTAATTTCGAATTTTTTAGAAGAATATCTATCTTAAAAAAATGATATTTTTTCTTACATTTGATTAGAAATAAAAAAGCTATGGCAGGTACAATAAATAAAGTAATTTTAATTGGTAATTTAGGTGATCATGTAAAAATGCATTATTTTGATGATCAAAATTGTGTAGGTCGTTTTCCTATTGCAACTTCAGAAAGTTATACAAATAAACAAACTGGAGAAAAAATTACAAATACAGATTGGCACAATATTGTGGTTAGAAATGGACTTGCAAAAGTCTGCGAAAAATACCTGACAAAAGGTGATAAAGTTTATGTTGAAGGAAAATTAAAAAATCGTCAGTGGGAACAAGATGGTGTAAAACGTTATGCTACAGAAGTACATGTAAATGAAATGACGATGCTGTCTAACAAGAAAAACAACGAAAACCCAATGTCACCTCAACAAAATCAACA
>Ga0209771_1000036_pt1 | contig 71294 bp, 77 predicted proteins | sample SaaInl59LU_5_DNA_FD_184639 | JGI IMG/M metagenome (GOLD analysis project Ga0209771, IMG submission 184639) | Marine microbial communities from expanding oxygen minimum zones in the Saanich Inlet - ESP_59LU_5_DNA (SPAdes) (version 2) | ecosystem: Environmental > Aquatic > Marine > Intertidal zone... | reverse complement strand
CCGTCAGGCTTTCGCCCATTGCGGAAAATTCCCCACTGCTGCCTCCCGTAGGAGTCTGGACCGTGTCTCAGTTCCAGTGTGTCTGATCGTCCTCTCAAACCAGATACTGATCGTCGCCTTGGTAAGCCATTACCTTACCAACAAGCTAATCAGCCGCGAGCTTTTCTTTAGGCAGATAAATCTGTTTCACTCTTAAGCATATGGGGTATTAGCAATCGTTTCCAATTGTTATCCCCCTCCTAAAGGTAAATTCTCACGTGTTACTCACCCGTCCGCCACTTGAGTTAAAAACTCTCGTACGACTTGCATGTGTTAGGCATACCGCCAGCGTTCATCCTGAGCCAGGATCAAACTCTCTTAATATTTCCTTAAATTTTTCTTTAAGTTTTTGATAATTTGTAATATATATATATAATGTATTATTCTTAAATGGACTTGTTTTTTATAAATCATATAAAAAATAATTAAAATTATTTGTTTAATTTTTATCTTTTATTAGAATTTTTAAAGCTATAATTTAATTATTAAGTATAGTTTCATACATTTGTGATAATTTGGAAATTTTATCTATTAAAACATTATTGTTTAAAAGTTCGCTAGCATGACAAATAAAATAAGTTGGGATATTAGTAAAATTATTAATATTTGTGGTTATAATTTCATGATTTATTTGGTTTTCATACTCTGTTTGTAAGATTCGATCAGGAAGAAAATCAATTCCTAAATTCCCATAATTTTTTAAAAAATATTGAAGTATCTCTGGTTTTTTATTATACCAATATTCTCTAAGATTATCTGGTATCGGATACTTATACCATAAAGATGGTAAATATCGAAAAATTCTTACTTCTTCTATTCCAAGTTTATCAATTAAATTGACTAAAGCAGGATTATCTAATGTAGATAAATTAGTAATATTAAATTTTTCTCCTTCACTTGGAAGATAAGGCATAGTAAATACTAATCTATCTAAACCATCTAATATAAATCCGAGTAAACTTATAGAAATACTTGGTCCAATATCGATTCCTAATATAATTGGAAAAGTTCCTGTAAATGCTGTTAAATACCATTCTGTTAAAACTCTTAATGTATTAAATGGTTCTTGATAAGGGTTAAACATAAGCCACCACCACATAGCAGCCCGTATTTCACATAATATTCTAAATTTATTTAAAAATCCGAAAGTCCATTCTTGCACTGTTCGTAAATTGCTTGTATTGATATGTTGATTTCCAAAAATTTGAATTATTTCTGAAACCCAATTAGGTAGAAATAATGGATTTTTTTGCGTAACAATAAAATTATAGTAACCTTCGACATTGTCCCTATAAAAAGACATAGAGGGCCCGTTAAAACCTACACTTTTTGGAAAAAAAATTTCTAAATAGCTTTTTACCGACTCGGCATTATCGTGAGAACTGCGAGTAAGTGCTAAAAGCTGGTGAGTCATAGTTAAAGCTTCGCTTTCTATCAATGTCATTAACATTTACCTCATTTAAATAAATTAACTAAGAATTATCTTCGAATAGTATTATAAAGTAGTATATAATTATCGGGATAGAAGGATTTGAACCTACGGCACCCTGCTCCCAAAGCAGGTACTCTACCAAACTGAGCTATATCCCGATAAACTTACTATTATTCTACCAAGTAGAAGACATAAATATAATATCATAAATGAAATAAGTTTAGCAACCTTTTTTTATTTAGATATATTTTTTCTTACCTATAGTCTCAGCTTAAACCATATTAACTAAAGCAATAAATTAAAAGATTAAAATAAAATTCAAAAGAAAATTTTAAACTCTAACAAATTATTTAATATAATAGTTAGAGTTTAAACGCTTATATAATTAAAGTTATCATTAATCTTTTTTCCAGTTTCCTTCAATATAATCTAAAGCATCTTGGACAGTAACGATTTCCCCAGCAGCTTCATCATTAATATCTATTTCAAAAGCTTCTTCAAATGCCATAACTAATTCTACAACGTCTAATGAATCAGCCCCTAATTCTTTTGTAAAATTTGCTTCCGGTTTTACACTACTAGGTTCTATACCTAATTGAACACCGACAATATTTTGTAGTTTTGTAAGATTATCTTCTGCCATAAGATTTTTCCTTTATATGTATATAATTATTACTTAAAAATATTAATATAACGTATATATTTTACCTACATTATACTATAAAATAATAAATAATACTTAAAGAAATTTTTTAGCACGTTAAAGATTGGAATAATTTAATTACTTGATAAATACTAGCTCTATTAAGAGTGTATATTGGAATAATTCTTTGTTTTGCTAATTTTTTTAATTTAAGATTTTGCTTCAAGTGTTTTTTTAAACCAATAACAATACTTGCTTGTTTAATTTCTTTTGTTAATCGAATTTTAAGTCCGAGTTTACGAGCTGCTTCTTTAATTAAATTATTGGACAATGAATACGTATAAATTACTAATTTTTTAGTTTTTAAATTACGTGCTCTTATTTGACTTTGTTGCATTAAAATTGTCCAATTATTGATATTTGAAATTGAACTATTTTTCAAAAAACTAGACGTTTTAAAAAGTGAAAGAGAATTTGTTTGAAATTTTTTATATTTTAAACGCGTTTTCTCATTTGTTAATAGTTGGCGAATTTGAGAAACATTATAGTTACCACGTAAGATTAAATCAATAGAATTTTTTATGTTTTCATGAATAGTCCAAGAGTTTTGTTGATTGATTTCAATAGCTATTTGAAAAGCTGGGTAAGCCTTTCGTTCTAAAATACTTTTTTGTGTTCCCCGTCTTTTTGCTTCATCATCACTTAAGGTAACATATTGAATGCCCCCAATTAAATCAGCTAAAGAAGGATTTTTAATTAGATTTTCTAAACAATTTCCATGCGTTGTACCTACAAGTTGTACACCTTTTTCAGCAATAGTACGGGCTGCAAGAGCTTCCAGTTCGGTTCCAATTTCGTCGATAATAATTATTTCGGGCATATGATTCTCAACGGCTTCAATCATTATTTGATGTTGAAATTCGGTTTTTGCGACTTGCATACGACGTGCACGACCAATTCCAAAATGAGGAATATCACTATCTCCTGCTATCTCATTAGATGTATCAACAATAATGACTCTTTTTTCCATTTCATCTGATAAAACCCTAGCAATTTCACGAATAATTGTAGTTTTACCTACTCCAGGTTTCCCTAAAATTAAAATGGATTGTCCTGATTCTAATAAATCACGAATTATGCTAATTGTACCAAAAATGGCACGACCAACACGACAAGTTAATCCATTTATTAAAGATTGACGGTTTCTAATACAGCTTATACGATGAAGTGTTCGTTCTATCCCTGCCCTATTCTCATTACTAAAATGACTAATTCTTTTTGTTATATAATCAATATCTTGCCATGATACAATCTTTTGAGATAAGTATTCTGAACCGTTGGTAAAACGAGCTTCAGGCCGCCGCCCTAAATCCATTACAATTTCAATAAGTTTGTCTTTATTTGCATGATTATTTAAATTTTCTTGAATAAAAAATGGTAAATTATCAAGTAATTTTTCTAAATCTTCATCTATACTCATAAAATCATACGTTTATACTAACTTTCTAAATTATATTATAGTTAGAATCGTTAACAGAAACTTGAAAAGTTAGATTAATTTATTAAATAATGAAAATTGACTTAGTCAATTTTCATTATTTAATAAATTAATCTAGAAATCTGATTTTATTTGGTACTGAACTATTATTGATAAATATTAGTTAGAAAGTGTGACTAATTTATTAAATGTTTGGGTATCTAAAATAGCAATTTGTGATAACATTTTTCGATTTAGATCAATATTTGATTTTTTTAAATTATGTATTAATTTACTATAAGATAAATTATTTAATTTTGAGGCGGCATTAATTCTAGTAATCCAAATTTTTCTAAATGTACGTTTCTTTTGTTTTCTACCTACAAACGAGTAGCGTAAAGCTTTCATAACTTGTTGATTTGCTACTCGAAAAAGTCGAGAATGAGCGCCACGGTAACCTTTTGCAAGCTGTAATATTTTATTCCGACGTTTTCGAGCTACATTCCCTCGTTTAACTCTGACCATTCTTTTTAATAAGGTAACATTAATTTAATAGGTTTACTATCACTAGTACTTACACAAATTGTTTGAGATAATTTCCGTTTCTGAGTATTAGATTTTTTACATAAAAGATGACCTTTAAAAGCGTGACGGCGCAAAAAATTACCAGTCCCAGTTCTTTTATATCTTTTTTGAGCTGCTTTTCGAGTTTTTAATTTTGGCATAAATTTTTAATTTTTTTCAGAAGAGTAAAATTCTTTAAAATAAAGAGTTGATTTTAAAGGATGTGAATATAAAAATTGATCACCCGATTGCCACTCTACGGGACAGGCTTGTCCGGGATGCTCTTTAATATATTGAATTGATTTTAAAATACGAAGAATTTCATTAATACTTCTGCCACACAATAAATTATTAACATTATAATATTGAATCACTCCTTGCTTGTCAATAATGAATAATCCAGGCAAAGCCATACCATCCTCAGTAAGTAATTTATAGTCATTACTAATTGTTTGTGTTAAATCGGAAACCAATGGATAATTTAAACCCTCTAATCCACCTTGATCCCGACTGGAAAGAAGATAACGTAAATGAGAAAATGGACTATCAACTGAAATAGCAAGAATTTGAGTTGATAATTTTCTAAATTCTTTAATACGATCACTTAATGCAATTAATTCAGTAGGTGATACAGGTGTAAAATTAGCTGGATAAAAAATCAGAACAACATATTTCTTACCGCGATAATCTGAAAGACGAATTTTACCCAATTTTTTTTTATAAACACCAACAGTTATAAAATTTGGTGCTGACTTTCCAATTTGAGGATAATGTGTCATACCATGTTACTTTATTGAAAATTTTAATTAAAAAATACTATCAAAAATATAAAAGTAGAGCAATTTTAGTTTAAATAACGCTACTTTTTATATTCCATTTAAAAAACGAAATAGATAATTTATTTTTCTGATTTTGTTTCAACTTCAATTAATTCATTCAGAGCAAAATTATTCGTATTTGTCCCACTATAATTAACATTTTCAAATCTAACAACAGCAGGATAACGAATTCCACTTTGATCTACAGTTGCGACTGTTCCCGTTTGATTAAACCAATATGATTCTTTTCTCAGAATTTTAACTTTTGATCCACGATTAATCATAAATTCTAATGCAAATCTTAAATATAATAATTTAGAAAACTAATAGCTAGCTTACTAAATTATTATATTAGTCTATTAAGATAAGATTATTAAGAAAATTTTAATATTGAGTTCTTATTTAAGTAAATTATTCCAAATTGTTAAAATAATATGCTTATTATTAGAAAAAAATTTATTCATTTTTAAAATTTTTAAAAAATTACGTATAATGTTGTTATGAAAACTCATATTTAATGAATATAAACGTTAATGTATATATGAGCGTTTCATAGATTTTCGTCTCCCAAAAGGAGAAAAACAATGGCAATAAGCTCAACGGAGCGTCGTACAAAAAATGTACAAATTTTTGTAGAAAAAGACGCTGTTGAAACTAGTTTCGCAAAATGGGCACAACCGGGACATTTTTCTCGTACTCTAGCTAAAGGTCCAAAGACAACTACATGGATCTGGAATTTACATGCAGACGCTCACGATTTTGATAGTCAAACCAGTTCATTAGAAGAAGTATCACGTAAAATTTTTAGTGCTCATTTTGGTCAACTAGCAATAATATTTTTATGGATAAGTGGAATGCATTTTCATGGTGCATATTTTTCTAATTATTCTGCTTGGTTAACAGATCCTATTGGTATAAAGCAAAGTTCACAAGTTGTTTGGCCAATTGTCGGTCAAGAAATTTTAAACGCTGATGTGGGTGGAAACTTTCAAGGCGTACAAACAACATCTGGTTGGTTCCAAATGTGGCGAGCAGAAGGAATTACTAGTGAAGTTGAATTATATTGGATAGCAATTGGTGGATTATGTATGTCTGCTTTAATGGTCTTTGCCGGTTGGTTCCATTATCATAAGGCAGCCCCAAAATTAGAGTGGTTCCAAAATGCTGAATCTATGATGAATCATCATCTAGCTGGATTACTAGGTTTAGGATGTTTATCATGGTCTGGACATCAAATTCATATTGCATTACCGATTAACAAATTATTAGATGCAGGTGTTGCTCCTCAAGAAATTCCATTACCACATGAATTTTTAATAAATCGTGAATTAATGGCACAATTATATCCAAGTTTTGGAAAAGGATTAGGCCCATTTTTTAGTGGAAATTGGGGTGAATACTCAGATTTCTTAACATTTAAAGGTGGATTGAATCCGGTAACTGGAGGATTATGGTTAAGTGATATTGCTCATCATCATTTAGCATTATCAGTGCTATTTATTATAGCAGGCCATATGTACCGGACAAACTGGGGAATTGGTCATAGTATGAAAGAAATTTTAGAAGCGCACAAAGGACCGTTTACTGGTGAAGGTCATAAAGGTTTGTATGAAATACTAACAACATCTTGGCATGCACAATTGGCTATTAATTTAGCAATGATGGGATCTTTAAGTATTATTGTTGCACACCATATGTATGCTATGCCACCATATCCTTATATAGCTACAGATTATGCAACACAATTATCATTATTCACTCATCATATGTGGATTGGTGGTTTTTGTGTAGTCGGCGGTGCAGCACATGGTGCTATTTTTATGGTTCGAGATTATACACCTGCTAATAATTATAATAACTTATTAGACCGAGTATTACGTCATCGTGATGCTATAATATCTCATTTAAACTGGGTTTGTATATTTTTAGGGTGCCATGCCTTTGGATTCTATATCCATAATGATACAATGCGTGCATTAGGGCGACCACAAGATATGTTTTCGGATAAAGCAATTCAGTTACAACCTATTTTTGCACAATGGATTCAAAATATTCACTTATTAGCACCTGGAACTACTGCTCCTAATGCTTTAGCTACAACAAGTTATGCTTTTGGTGGCGATGTAGTTGGAATTGGTGGAAAAATTGCGATGATGCCAATTCAATTAGGCACTGCTGATTTTATGGTTCATCATATTCATGCGTTTACAATTCATGTAACTGTTTTAATTTTACTAAAAGGTGTTTTATACGCACGAAGTTCTAAATTAATTCCTGATAAAGCTAATTTAGGTTTCCGTTTCCCTTGTGATGGACCTGGAAGAGGAGGTACATGTCAAAGTTCAAGTTGGGATCATGTCTTTTTAGGTTTATTCTGGATGTATAATTCAATCTCTGTAGTAATTTTCCATTTTAGTTGGAAAATGCAATCTGATGTTTGGGGAACAATTACTCCAGATGGAGCAATATCTCATATTACAGGAGGTAATTTTGCTAAAAGTGCGATTACTATTAATGGTTGGTTACGTGATTTTTTATGGTCACAAGCTTCACAAGTTATTCAATCATATGGCTCTGCTTCATCTGCTTACGGACTAATATTTTTAGGGGCACATTTTATATGGGCATTTAGTTTAATGTTCTTATTCAGTGGTAGAGGTTATTGGCAAGAATTAATTGAATCAATTGTTTGGGCACACAATAAATTAAATTTTGCTCCAGCAATTCAACCGCGTGCATTAAGTATTACGCAAGGTCGGGCTGTTGGTTTAGCACATTATTTATTAGGTGGAATAGGAACAACTTGGTCATTCTTCTTAGCGAGAGCATTATCAATAAGCTAAAATTTTTTAAGACTTTAAAAATCAAATATTCTTAATACTATTTTGATTTTATTTTTCATTTACAACTATAAATTATATAAATAGGCAGCTAACAATTATGGCAACTAAATTTCCAAAGTTTAGCCAAGCCCTTGCACAAGATCCAGCTACACGAAGAATTTGGTATGGAATAGCTACTGCTCATGATTTAGAAGCTCATGATGGAATGACAGAAGAAAATCTATATCAAAAAATTTTCGCATCTCATTTTGGACATCTAGCTATTATTTTTCTTTGGACTGCTGGAAACTTATTTCATGTGGCATGGCAAGGTAACTTTGAACAATGGGTTAGTAATCCATTAAAAGTTAAACCAATTGCTCATTCTATTTGGGATCCACATTTTGGTGAATCAGCATTAAAAGCGTTTAGTAAAGGTAATTCATACCCAGTAAATTTAGCATTTTCAGGAGTATATCAATGGTGGTATACTATTGGATTTAGAACAAACCAAGAATTATATAGAGGTTCAGTTGGTCTTCTAATTCTTTCATGTGTATTATTATTTGCGGGCTGGATCCATTTACAGCCAAAATTCCGACCAAGTTTATCTTGGTTTAAAAATAATGAATCACGTTTAAACCATCATTTATCTGGTTTATTAGGTGTAAGTTCATTAGCTTGGACTGGACATCTTGTTCATGTCGCAATTCCAGTATCGCGAGGTGTACACGTAGGATGGGATAATTTTTTAACTACACCACCACATCCTGCTGGTTTAACCCCTTTCTTTACAGGTAATTGGACAGTTTATGCTGAAAATCCAGATAGTGCTAGCCATATATATGGTACTAATGAAGGAGCTGGTACAGCAATCTTAACATTTTTAGGAGGTTTTCATCCGCAAACGCAAGCCTTATGGTTAACAGATATTGCTCATCATCAATTAGCAATTAGTGTCGTATTTATTATTGCAGGACATATGTACCGAACAAATTTTGGTATAGGTCATAATATGAAAGAAATATTAGATGCTCACCGACCACCTGGTGGTAGATTAGGTGCAGGTCATGTTGGCTTATTTGAAACTATAACAAATTCATTACATATGCAATTAGGATTAGCTTTAGCTTCATTAGGGGTTGCTACATCTTTAACAGCACAACATATGTATGCTTTAACACCGTATGCTTATTTATCGAAAAGTTTTACAACTGAAGCCGCTCTTTATACACATCATCAATATATTGCTGGATTTTTAATGGTTGGTGCTTTTGCGCATGGTGCTATATTTTTTGTTCGTGATTACGATCCTGAATTAAATAAAAATAATGTTTTAGCACGTATGTTAGAACATAAAGAAGCAATTATTTCACACTTAAGCTGGGCCTCTTTATTTTTAGGTTTCCATACTTTAGGATTATATATTCATAATGATACTGTCGTAGCTTTTGGACAACCTGAAAAACAAATATTATTTGAACCCGTTTTTGCTGAATATATTCAAGCTGCTTCAGGTAAAGCTGTTTATCAATTCAATGTTTTATTATCATCACCGACAAATCCTGCAACAATTGCTGGTAATCAAGTTTGGTTACCTGGTTGGTTAGAAGCTATTAATAATAATAAAAATGATTTATTTTTAAAAATTGGTCCTGGAGATTTCTTAGTTCATCATGCAATTGCCTTAGGGTTACATGTTACTGCACTAATTCTTGTAAAAGGAGCGTTAGATGCTCGCGGTTCAAAATTAATGCCAGATAAGAAAGATTTTGGTTATAGTTTCCCTTGTGATGGACCTGGAAGAGGTGGCACATGTGATATTTCAGCCTGGGATGCATTCTATTTAGCAATGTTTTGGATGTTGAACACAATAGGATGGGTAACATTCTATTGGCATTGGAAGCATATGACAATTTGGGGCGGTAATCCTGGTCAATTTGATGAATCGTCAAATTATATTATGGGTTGGTTACGTGATTACTTATGGTTAAATTCATCACCATTAATTAATGGCTATAACCCTTTTGGTATGAATAATTTATCTGTTTGGGCATGGATGTTTTTATTTGGTCATTTAATTTGGGCAACTGGATTTATGTTCTTAATTTCTTGGCGAGGTTATTGGCAAGAGTTAATTGAAACATTAGTTTGGGCTCATGAACGAACACCGCTAGCAAATTTAATCCGTTGGCGTGATAAACCGGTCGCTCTTTCAATTGTTCAAGCACGTTTAGTAGGTTTAGTACATTTCGCAGTTGGTTATATATTAACCTATGCTGCTTTTGTTATTGCTTCTACGTCAGGTAAATTTGGTTAAATTCTTAATAAAAGACAAGATTTTAAAATCTTGTCTTTTATTAAGAATTTAAAAATAAAGACCAAGCATATCAGGGAAAAAACGATTTATCTCAATAATAAACCCCGCTGTAAAAGTCATCCATATTGTTAATAAAACAGGAGCTGTAGATAAATATTTTTGAAAGTCATTCATATAATTATTATTAATTCTAAAATAAATAGTAAATAAACTTAACGTGGAGAGACTGTAATTTCATCAGACGATACTACTAATTCTTTACTAATCAATTCTTGCCATGCTGAAATAGGCCAAATATAGCCAGTTGTCATTATTTTTAATGCTAATGGAACATTAATAATAATTTCACTTTCTGTTGGATTTTTTGTTGTACTAACAGCTCTTAAGTATTTTCTCCCTACCCAGCCAATCCAACCAGAGATATAAATAAATCCAAACCCCGGAAGAATAAATTCTGCAGCATGACTCCAACGCCCATCAGCAATCAAATGAGGTAAACCATCTGTTCCACATAATAACTCTGAACGACTATATTTATCAAAACGAGCTTTAGTTCGATCAATTTGTTGTTGTAAAGCTAAAGCTGGTGGAGAATCTATTTCATATTGAGTCCGACGTTGCTCTAATTTTTTTACGCTAGCTTTTAACCGTTTTTCAAATGCAGGGGACTCACTACACTTAGTTAATCCACCAATTTCAGCCAATGCTTGTTTTGGTATAATAAGAATTAAGATTGCAATCAATAAAGTACTTAAATTAAATCTTTTCATTTAAAGTTAAAGAAAATTAATTTTGTTTATTTTAGTAAAAAATATCGGCGAAGATAAAATAAAACTAATTGTATGTTAATATATTAAAAAAAAAAATACTATGAACGCGGAAACTTATTATTAGTTATTGTTTTAAATTATAAAAATTTTTAATTATAACTAGTTTTCAAAGTTTTTGTTCTTTATACTTAATAAAATTTATTACTTATAAAGAACAAAAACTTTTAATAATGAAACTAGAATTCAAAAACTTAATTTAATTTCTTATTATATAAGAAAATTTAAATAGAATAATTCAATAAGTTAGAAGTTATTCAAGATCTTTACGATTTGGATTTCGTGAAGGATCGCTTGAAAGAAAACCAAAAATAAATAAAGAAACAAAAAAGATTACTGTTGTATATACAAAAATTTTTAAAGTTAACATTAAATTTTTCCTAGAAACTATTTCTAATAATATTAATTATACTAAAATATTAAAATTATAAATACTTTTATTAAATCTTTGTTAAACTATTATTATCAACTTGCTAACAAAAAATATGTCTTTTTAGTAAAAATTTTTATTTTAAAGGGTATAAATTTAAAACTGAAATTCTAATTTTTTCTACATTTGGTAAATTATTTAATGCTAAAAAATTGGGGAAGAGTTTTATTGAAATATAACCATCAATGATTAAATATTTATTTGCAATATAATATTTCATTAAATCATATGATAAGTTTCCCCAAATACAAATAGTAAAAATATCTTTACTATTTGACTTTGCTTTAATAGGGAAAAATTTAACAAGAAGTTTACTAAATACTATATTATCCTTAAAAAAATATTGTTTTGGTGGAGCTACAATCTTAACAACTATTTGAATATTATTCATATTCATTAAATATTATTAAATTACTAGATTTCTTTGTTTTTGAACATCTTCAAAATTAATATCTCTTAATCGTTTTAATAATCTAACAAAGTATTCTAAAAAATATGCATCCAGTTGAATAATATCACCTGGATCAATTTTAAATAAATTATATAAATCAAAAGTGATTTTAGAAAAATTATTCTCAACATTTAAAATTTCTACAAAAGCTAAACGATCACTAATATTTTGACCCCATTCAAAAAATCCTAAAATTTGACTAGATAATTTTAGGATTGAGATTGGAATTCGTTTTACTTTTGCAGATTGGCCTGCTAATTGTTCACATAATGTAATTATCTCTTCTGAAAGCCAGCCTTTTGGTCCACCTAAAAGAAATGTTTTATTTTTTGTCTGAGGAAGTTGTAAAGCTCTTAAACAAAATTTAGCAATATCTTGGGTATCCATATAAGAAACACGCGTATTTTCATTAGTAACCCAAATAGGCAAGTCTTCTAAAATTGGAATTGCATACTGTTCAATTAAACCTTGATAAAATCCTGTTAAGCGAAAAATAGTATAAGGAATACTTGATTGTTTTAATTTTTTTTCAATTCCTTGTTTCATTCTCATTAACGGAATTGTAGGAAATTGTTCCAAATTTAATGTGGAACAAAAAATGAAACGTTGAATATTTGCTGTTTTTGCAGCATCTATTAATACTAATTTGCCATCCCAATCAACTTTTTTGGTTGATACATCATAAGGGCGACTAGTAGAGGCATCAATTATAGCTGTAATTCCACGTAAATTTGAAGGTATTGTTTCGGGTAAGGTTAAATCACCATATACTAATTCGGCACCCCATTCTTTTAAAAAATTAGCTTTACGTAAATTTCTTACAAGACAACGGACTTGATACCCTTTTGTTAAAGCTTGAAGGACGATTTGACGTCCTAACGTTCCAGTGCCACCGACGATAAGTAAACTCATAATTTTATTCTTAATAAAAGAATTTTAATAAAAATTAAAAAATTGCAATTTTTTAATTTAAGAATCAAAAACTGTACTTTGTAAAATATCTTGAGCTTCAATATTAACTAATTCTTTTTTTGTCAAAACCTGTCCACGACTATCGAAAATTCGATTTGCTTGACGCATTCTTGCTCGATCTAATGCATTTTTAATACTTCGAGCATTTGCAAATAATGGTTGTTCTTTTCTCTTTGAGATGTATTGGATTAACGCTGTTTCAGCGTCTGGTGTTAATTGATATTGTTGTTCTTCAAGCATCATTTTAGCAATTTTTAATAACTCCTCTGTTGTATAATCTGGGAAATCAATATGATTTGCAATTCTTGAAGATAACCCCGGGTTTGATTCATAAAATTTATCCATAGGTTCTTTATAACCCGCTAAAATAACAACTAAATCATCCCTTTGATTTTCCATTACTTGTAATAAAATTTCAATTGCTTCTGAACCATAATCACGTTCATTATCGGGTTTATATAAGTAATATGCTTCGTCAATAAATAATACACCACCCATAGCTTTTTTAAGAACTTCTTTTGTTTTAGGTGCTGTATGACCAATATATTGACCTACTAAATCATCACGTGTTACTGTTAATAAATGTCCCTTTTTTATATAACCTAATTGATATAAAATATCAGCCATTTTTAATCCAACTGTTGTCTTTCCTGTACCAGGACTTCCTGTAAAAGACATATGTAATCCAGGACTACCTGAAGTAATACCTAAGTTTTTCCGTAATTTATCAATTAGTAATAGAGCAGCAATTTCTCTTATTCGAGTTTTAACTGGCGCTAAACCTACTAATTCTTCATTAAGTAAATTTAAAATTTTGGCTATTTCTGTTTTAGCGTACTCTTCCTGTAAATTTATTGAATATGTAGACATAAATTAAATAATAATAATCTCTATAATAAATCGGTTATATTGTAACCGATTTAAAAAATATTTGTAAATATTTAGCTTAGAATTGAAGTAGGAATACTTGACAAACATATAAAAGCAAAACCAGCGCTTCCACAACCACCTACAAAAAATCCACCTTTAAATTGATCCCAAGCTTTTTTTGTTTGAAGTTGAGTTGTTGTTTCAGCGAGTAATTTTGGTTGACTAAAAGATGCTGCTCCATAAATTGTTAATCCAAGTGTTAAAATAAGAATTAATCCAATTGTTGAAAGGAATCCAGCAAATAATGCCATATCTGAATTCCGTAATGGTCCTAATTTAATAAAAGGACCAATTAAAAAATATCCATGGGCCAAGCCAATTTCTAACCCACGTAATAATGGTGTTAAACCAAAACGATAAGCAGGTAAATTTTTTAAAAGAGCACGTGTTACTGCTGATGATGTAATTGGAGTTGCTAAATGTCCAACAGAAGGATCATCATTATAAGGTTTAATAAAATTAGCCATAATTTTAACTTAAATTTTAATAAAATTAATAGTAGAATTTTTAAATTAGTCTATGGTATTTAAAAATCAATGAAAATTTTTCTCAACCAAAATTTAAATATAGATTACTATATAATATATACTAATATATATAAAAATTTTTATAAACTTCATTTTTATTAAAGCAAAAAGATATTTATGGCAGTAATAATCGATTATTTTTTATTATTAGGATTTTGTTTTGCTCTTGCTTCAGGTTTATTTTTAGGATTAAAATCTATTAAATTAATTTAATTTTTTATTTAATCTTTAAATATGCAAAATAATGTTCGTCAAGATAGAATTACTGGATCCCGACGTTTTAGTAATTACTTTTGGACGTTTTTTCTTTTCATAGGAGGGTTTAGTTTTTTATTAGCAGGCTTATCAAGTTATCTTAATGTTAATTTATTACCATTTGCAAATTCAATGGAATTAATTTTTATTCCTCAAGGAATTATAATGATTTTTTACGGAACATTAAGCTTATCTTTAAGTATATATATAGTTTTAACCTTAGTTTGGGATATTGGAAGCGGTTATAACGAATATAATAAAATTGAAAACTTGGTAAAAATAGTACGAAAAGGATTTCCAGGAAAAAATCGCGAAATTCTTCTTACATATCCTTTAAATAATATTCGAGCAATTGGGATTCAAATTTCAGAAGGATTAAATCCAAAGCGTATTATTTATCTATGTTTAAAAGATGAACGAAAAATACCTTTAACCCCTGTTCAACAGCCTAATACAATTTCAAATCTAGAAGATGAAGCAGCTGATTTAGCTAAGTTTCTAGGTTTAAAACTAGAAAATCTCTAAAACTTTATTGCTTTTTATACCCGCATAGTTATATAATTAAAACGTGCGGGCATAGTTTAGTGGTAAAACCTTAGCCTTCCAAGCTAATGATGGGGGTTCGATTCCCCCTGCCCGCTTTTGGTTAAGTTTTAGAATGAGTAACAATTACTTTTGTTAAAGGAGATTATAAATTATGTCTGGTGGATCTACAGGTGAACGTCCGTTTTCAGATATTATAACAAGTGTTCGTTATTGGATTATTCATAGTATAACTATTCCATCACTTTTTGTTTCTGGATGGTTATTTATTAGTACTGGATTAGCATATGATGTTTTTGGTACACCGAGACCAAATGAATATTTTACACAAGATAGACAACAAATACCGTTAGTAAATGATCGTTTCAGTGCAAAACAAGAGTTAGAAGATTTAACTAAAGGTTTATAAAGAGGTAAAATTTATGACAAATAATATTAATCAGCCTGTAGCTTATCCAATTTTTACTTTTCGTTGGCTTGCAATTCACGGTTTAGCTGTTCCAACTGTTTTCTTTTTAGGTGGAATTACAGCAATGCAATTTATTCAAAGATAAATTAATAATTTATATATGAGGTAAAATTTATGACTGGTCCAAATCCTAATAAACAAGCAGTAGAACTAAATCGAACATCTCTTTATTGGGGACTTTTATTAATTTTTGTTTTAGCTGTACTATTTTCAAGTTATTTCTTTAATTAACAATTATAAATAGGAGTTTTTTATATGTCTAATACGGGTAGAATTCCCTTATGGCTTGTAGGTTTAGTAGGTGGTTTAGCAGCAATTACAGTACTTAGTTTATTTATTTATGGATCGTACTCTGGTTTAGGTTCATCACTTTAAAAAACTATTTAATTATAAATTAAACTAACTTTAGTTTAATTTATAATTAAATAGTTTTTTATTTTCTTTTTGGAGGTTTTTTCTTATTACCTTTACCTAAAAAGCCCCACCATAATCTTAAAGTATCACGAAGGCGTATATTATAGAATATAAAATCATCTTGCCACGCAGTATAGCCACCACTATAGATACTATCTTTTGGGCGTTTTCCAACATGTAATTCGACACTATATGTAAGAAAAGGTACATAGAAATATTGAGAAAATATAGCATGTAACATAGCAATCATAACAAAAGTAATATGCACAAAAGCCCATGCACCTAAATAAATTCGAAGGTTTTCCGCTTCTAAGTACCTGCGTTCTGGAATAAGAACCTTATTTAAAAAAGTCCGAGCACGAAGGGAAGATTTGAAAAGATAAGGCATAAAAGTATTATAAAGTGTAATAAACGTAAAATGCCATCGAACATGATAAGGACAATATTTTTTTCCAACCCGAACCCAACCTACATAAAGAAACATTGAACTCATAGGTTTTATGTTTGTTTTATAAATAGTTGACAATGTACTAACTAAATCTTTTCGAATAAATACATAAATTGGGTCAGTTATATGTGTAATAGTTTCGGGTATTTTTGCAAAAATAGGGGTTATCCAATCAAAATTGTAAGGACTATTCGTTTGTTTGATAAGATCATCAAAAACTCTTTCCGCTGCTCGATACTGAGCAACTTCACGATATATAATTTCCTCTCTATATGCGTTTCTAAGTAGAGGATGGAGTGATAAATTTGGATAATATGCGCCTATACAATCATTTAATGCCATTGCCCAAAGAATACAAGAGATTAATCCAATTGAACAAATTTTAAATGATGTAATTAAATTATATCTAAAAGAATAAATTAAAAACCGAACAAGACATAATATTATTAATGCTCGTTGAAATTCTTCTATTGTAAAACCATATGTCGATATTTCTTTTAATTTATAATAGAAACTATCAAAAATATTCATAGTCATATAGTCTGATTCGTCAAACCAGTCCAAATTATTAGAAGCTACTGTAAGGCTTAATAAGTAATTTGTTAAAAATATATTCACTTAATAGTTTTATTTTAAATAAATAAGCAGTATAATCGCATAGCTCTAGTATACTTGTCAAGGAACTTAAATTAAATTTCAAATAACTTTCTTTAGATTTCTAGTTCAATAATTTAAATACCCCCAAGGGAATTCGAATCCCTGTCTGCTCCGTGAAAGGGAGCTGTCCTAGGCCTCTAGACGATGGGGGCTTTTTATTTTTGTAGTTTTTAAACTAGTCTATTTAAAGCTAGTTAGCGGGCAACGCGATTCGAACGCGCGACATCAACCTTGGCAAGGTTGCGCTCTACCACTGAGCTATGCCCGCATAATAAATAGTAAATTAGAAAATGTAATGTAATTGTAATTTATTATCGATTTTGTGTCAATAGTTTAAATCAATTTAATTAGTTTAGAAATTATAGTTTAAACTATAATTTCTAAACTAATTAAATTGAAGATGAAATACCATCTGCAGCTGCAATAGCAATAACAAGACCAACCCAAATCTGAAATAGTTGATTAAATTTACCTTTTGAATCTTCCCATTCTCCTGGTGTAGCTAAAGCTACTGGAACAGTTACAATTAAACCTAATGAAATTAAAACTAATAAAGTTACTAAAGCTGTTATCATAAAAATTCCTTAAAACTTTTTATATTGAAAAACTAATTTTTAATTTATTAAAGATTACCTTTTTTCAAAGCTAATAATACGATTACTGCAGGACCTGCTAACATAATAGCACCGGTTGCTACTATTTGATTTATAACTTGCCAATTAACCATTTTTTTAAATCCTTAATTTATAAATTTTATTAAAATTTTAAATAATAAAATGACCTATAACGTTATTAGTCATTTTAGTTGAAAAAGAGGAAAGTAAATATATTATTTTAATAATATTTTATTAAATATTAGTATGTTTTATATAATTTTTTTTTTATTAAATACTTTAATCCTGAAGGGTTATTATGGTATTATATGTTCAAGGGTTGCTAACTCAATGGTAGAGTACTCGGCTTTTAACCGATTTGTTCTGGGTTCGAGTCCCAGGTAACCCATTGAATAGTAAATTCTAGACGCAAATTTAAAAATTCTTATAAATATAATCTACTTTAAAGATTGACCTAGTTTTATTTTAATAAATTAAATAGAAAAAAATATAATTTTATCCAGCATTTAAATACTGGATAAAATATAATAAAATTTAATCAATAGGACGCATTGATAATACAGGTTCGTTAGCACGATTAATACCTTTTTCAAAACCAGCAGCAGCTGCTCTTGCGCGACCAGAATGCCACCAATGACCTACTAAGAAGAAGAAGGCTAAAAAGAAATGTGAACAACATAACCATGAACGAGGTGATACATAGTTTACTGAATTAATTTCTGTTGCTACGCCACCTACTGAGTTTAGTGAACCTAATGGTGCATGTGTCATATATTCAGCAGCACGACGTTCTTGCCAAGGTTGAATATCATTCTTAATTTTATTAATATCTAAACCGTTTGGCCCACGTAATGGCTCAACCCATGGAGCACGTAAATCCCAAAAACGCATTGTTTCACCACCGAAAATGATTTCTCCACTTGGTGAACGCATTAAGTATTTACCTAAACCTGTAGGACCTTGAGCAGATGATACATTTGCCCCTAAACGTTGATCTCGAACTAAAAATGTAAAAGCTTGTGACTGTGATGCCTCAGGGCCAGTTGGTCCATAAAGCTCACTAGGATAAGCAGTATTATTATACCAAGAGTATAATGCAGCAGTCCAACCCATTAATGAAATAGCTGCTAAACTATACGATAAGTAAGCTTCTCCAGACCATACAAAAGCACGTCTTGCCCATGCAAATGGTTTTGTAAAAATATGGAAAATACCACCAACAATACATAAAGTACCTACCCAAATATGGCCGCCAATAATATCTTCCATATTATTAACAGCAACAACCCAGCCATCTCCACCAAATGGAGAACGGAATACATAACCAAAAATTACAATTGGATTTAATGTAGGTGTTGTAATAAATCGAACATCACCACCACCAGGCGCCCATGTATCATAAACACCGCCAAGATACATAGCTTTGATTACTAATAAAAATGATCCAATTCCTAGAACACATAAATGAATCCCTAAAATTGTCGTCATCTTATTTTTATCACGCCAATCATATCCAAAGAATGGGAATGATTCTTCTAATGTATCTGGACCTAATAAAGAATGGTATATACCACCAAATCCTAAAACTGCTGAAGAAATTAAATGGATTACACCTACTGCAAAATAAGGAACAGTTGTTGTAATTTCTCCACCTGGTCCAATACCATAACCTAGAGTTGCTAAATGTTGAATTAATATAAAGCCTTGCTCATATAAAGGTTTTTCCGGTACAAAATGAGATACCTCGAATAATACCATAGCACCAGCCCAAAATACCATTAAACCGGCATGAGCAACATGAGCACCTAATAATTTACCTGAAACATTGATTAAACGGGCATTTCCACTCCACCAAGCGAAACCTGTTGATTCAATATCACGACCTGCTATACTACTGTTAAAGGGCGTTTCCACGTGGTAATACCTCCTCAGGGAATACAAAATTTTCATGTGGTTGATCTTGTGCAGCCATCCACGAACGGATACCTTCGTTTAATAGAATGTTTTTTGTATAGAAAGTTTCAAATTCAGGATCTTCAGCAGCACGCAATTCTTGTGAGACAAAATCATATGCACGTAAGTTTAATGCTAAACCAACGATTCCAATTGCACTTGTCCATAATCCTGTAACAGGAACAAATAACATAAAGAAATGTAACCAGCGCTTATTCGAAAATGCTACACCAAAAATTTGTGACCAAAAACGATTAGCCGTTACCATTGAATATGTTTCTTCAGATTGAGTCGGTGTAAACGCACGGAATGTATTTGCCGCATCACCATCTTCAAATAAAGTATTTTCTACAGTTGCACCATGGATAGCGCAAAGTAACGCACCACCTAAAATACCAGCAACACCCATCATATGGAATGGATTTAGTGTCCAATTATGGAAACCTTGTAAAAATAATAAAAATCGGAAAATTGCAGCTACGCCAAAGCTTGGAGCAAAGAACCAACTAGCTTGACCTAACGGGTATAATAAAAATACTGAAACAAATACAGCAATTGGTCCAGAAAATGCGATTGCATTATAAGGACGAATACCAACTAACCTAGCAATTTCAAATTGGCGTAAACAGAAACCAATTAAACCAAATGCTCCATGTAATGCTACAAATGTCCAAAGTCCACCAATTTGACACCAACGCGTAAAATCACCTTGTGCTTCAGGACCCCATAATAATAAAAGTGAGTGACCCATACTATTTGCAGGTGTTGAAACAGCAGCAGTTAAGAAATTACAACCTTCTAAATAAGAACTTGCTAAACCATGTGTATACCAAGAAGTAACAAATGTAGTTCCTGTTAACCATCCACCAGTTGCTAAATAAGCCGTAGGAAATAATAATAACCCTGACCAGCCAACAAAAACAAATCGATCTTTTTTCAACCAATCATCAACAAGATCAAATAAGCCACGTTCTTGGTTTTGTCCAATAACAACGACCATATTCTATAATCCTTAAAATAAAATTCTTTATTAAGTAAACTTACAAAAGGATAAATTTTACTATGCTCTTCTCAGCGTCTACAAATTATTATAACGTAATATAAAAAATAATTTTGATTTAATTTTTTTTATATTTAAATTAAAAGTGAGTATTGACTAAATAATTAGTTATAGAGTTTATGATTTACTAAAATAATTAATATTATATTTTCAACTAAGTATTCCGTAAACTTTTAAAAACTATGCTATAATTCAATTTAAATATAATATCAATTACTATAAGTAATTTTTTATTAATCCGTAGAATTAATAAATTTTTTGAATTAACATAAGAGTAAAGGAATAAATTATGATTTCTGATTATCAAGTTTATGTAATATTATTAATCGCACTATTAGCAAGTGTTTTAGCTATTAAATTAGGTTCAACGCTTTATCAATAAGAAATTCTATTATTTTTAATTAAAAGATATGACCACCGAAAAATCAAAAAATTTTAGTACTCCAGTTTTTCCTTTCACTGCAATAGTAGGGCAAGAAGAGATGAAACTAGCGCTTCAATTAAATGTAATAGATCCTAAAATTGGTGGAGTAATGATTATGGGAGATCGTGGTACAGGAAAATCGACTACGATTCGTGCCATTGCAGATTTACTTCCTGAAATTGAAGTAGTTAAAGATGATCCATTCAATTCACATAAATCAGACTTAGATTTAATGAGTAATGAAGTTAAACTTGCTATTCAAAATAATCAAACTCTTCAAACAGAATTTATAAAAATCCCAATGGTAGATTTACCTTTAGGAGCTACAGAAGATCGAGTTTGTGGAACAATAGACATTGAAAAAGCTCTAACAGAAGGTATTAAAGCTTTTGAACCAGGCTTATTGGCAAAAGCAAATCGAGGAATTTTATACGTAGATGAAGTTAATTTACTCGATGATCATTTAGTAGATATTCTATTAGATTCAGCAGCTTCGGGGTGGAATACAGTAGAACGAGAAGGGATTTCAATTCGACATCCTGCTCGATTTGTACTTGTTGGTTCAGGAAATCCTGAAGAAGGAGAACTGCGCCCCCAATTATTAGATCGATTCGGAATGCATGCCGAAATTCGAACTGTAAAAGATCCTAAATTACGAGTAAAAGTAGTAGAAGAGAGAACTTCATTCGATCAAACACCAGATATCTGGATTGAAAATTATGAACAACAACAACAAGAATTACGTGATCGTATTGTTGATGCACAAAAATTATTACCAAAAGTTGAATTAGATTATGAACTAAGAATAAAGATTTCTGAAGTTTGTAGCCAACTCGATGTAGATGGATTACGTGGAGATATTGTAACTAATAGAGCAGCTAAAGCTTATGCTGCTTATAATGGCAAAACTAAAGTAACGATTAATGATATTTCTAAGATTATTACTTTATGTTTACGCCATCGTTTAAGAAAAGATCCACTGGAATCAATTGATTCAGGTAATAAAGTTCTTAAAGTTTTCGAAGAAATTTTTGAAATTGAAAAATAAATTAAAAAGTAAGTGATTAATATATCTAGACTATAGACTAATCACTTGCTTTTTTTCTCTAATTATAAAGTATAAAATTATGTTAAAAATTATTTGGTTAATATTAAGTCTTTTCTTAATTTTATTAGTTCTTATTAGAATCCCTAATAGTGGAGGAATTACAAATTTTTCTATCAATAATAATTTAATCGGATCATCAAATTCGACAGAACGATTTTTAAATAAACTTACTTGGTTGTTTATCAGTATTTACTTACTCTTAGCTGTGAAGTTTAATATTTCTGTCTAAATAATTAAAGGTTAATTTATAGACAAAAATATTATTTATTAGTATAATACATATAGTAAACAAATCTGTCACGCGGAGTAGAGCAGTCTGGTAGCTCGTTGGGCTCATAACCCGAAGGTCAATGGTTCAAATCCATTCTCCGCTAGAAAATTTTATAAATTAACGAAAAATTATCAAGTTTTTTATTAAAATAGTATATTAAACGTTAAATAATAATAAGGTTTTACGTATGACATTAAATTTACAAACACCATTCCCTACTTTTGGTGGAAGTACTGGTGGCTGGCTACGTGCAGCCGAAGTGGAAGAGAAATATGCAATTACTTGGACTAGTAAAAAAGAACAAATTTTTGAAATGCCTACAGGTGGAGCAGCTATTATGCGGAATGGAGAAAATTTATTGTATTTAGCTAGAAAAGAACAGTGTTTAGCATTAGGTACACAATTACGAACTTTTAAAATAAACGATTATAAAATATATAGAATTTTTCCAAGTGGCGAAGTTCAATATTTACATCCTAAAGATGGGGTTTTCCCTGAAAAAGTAAATCCAGGTCGTACGGCTGCTAACAGTCGAAATTTTTCAATAGGAAAAAATCCTAATCCGGCTTCAATTAAATTTAGTGGAACTACGACTTACGAAGTTTAATTATGATATAAATATAAGATTAGTGGTTGCACTAATCTTTCGGCGAGATGGCAGAGTTGGTCGATTGCGTCTGATTTGAAATCAGATGAATCTTTACGGATTCCGTGGGTTCGAATCCCACTCTCGCCTTTTAAACTTAAATTTACAGTCAATAATAAAAAATTTTAGTATACTTATAAATTTTGCTTAGCCGTGTTTTTATTTTTTTAAAAAAATTTTTATGAGTAAAGTCTACGATTGGTTTGAAGAGCGTTTAGAGGTTCAAGCGATTGCGGATGATATTTCAAGTAAATATGTACCGCCACATGTGAATATTTTTTATTGTTTTGGTGGAATTGTTTTTACTTGTTTTTTAGTCCAAGTAGCAACAGGATTCGCTATGACATTTTACTATAGACCGAGTGTTGTAGATGCTTTCGCTTCAGTAGAATATATTATGACAAGTGTCAATTTTGGATGGTTAATCCGTTCTGTCCATCGTTGGTCTGCTAGTATGATGGTAATGATGATGGTATTACATGTATTTAGAGTTTATTTAACGGGTGGATTTAAAAAACCTCGTGAATTAACCTGGGTAACTGGAGTAATTTTAGCTGTAGTTACAGTTTCATTTGGTGTAACTGGTTATTCATTACCTTGGGATCAAGTAGGATTTTGGGCATGTAAAATTGTTACAGGTGTTCCAGCCGCTGTTCCAGTAGTCGGACCACCGTTAGTTTTAGTTTTACGGGGTGGAGAAAGCGTTGGGCAAAGTACATTAACACGTTTCTATAGTGCCCATACTTTTGTGTTACCTTTAGCTGCAGCAGTTTTAATGTTAACTCATTTTTTAATGATCCGAAAACAAGGAATTTCAGGACCACTTTAATTTAAAAAAAAAAAAACTCAAAATCTATTAATTTTTTATAATAAGGAAGTTATATGTCAGTAATTAAAAAACCCGATTTAACCGATCCAAAACTACGAGCAAAACTGGCTAAAGGCATGGGCCATAATTATTATGGTGAACCTGCTTGGCCTAATGATTTATTATATGTTTTTCCTGTTTGTATTTTAGGAACATTTGCTTGTTGTATTGGCTTAGGTGTAATGGCACCAACACAATTAGGTGAACCTGCTGATCCTTTTAATACACCATTAGAAATTTTACCAGAATGGTACTTTTTCCCTACATTTAATTTATTACGTGTACTCCCAAATAAACTATTAGGAGTATTAGCTATGGCTGCTGTTCCAGCTGGCTTAATCACAGTACCATTTATTGAAAATGTAAATAAGTTTCAAAATCCTTTCCGTCGACCTATTGCTAGTTTAATGTTTATTTTAGGATTTTTTGCTGCTGTTTGGTTAGGTATTGGAGCTTGTGTTCCAATCGATAAAGCAATTTCATTAGGTTATTGGTAATAGTATAATAATAAACCAATTGTTCAATATTAAATCAAAAATTGATTTTTTGTATAATTGATAGAAGCTTCGCTCTTATCAATTATACAAAAAATATAATATTAAACTAATGATACTTTACCTCCAGCATCTTCTACTTGTTTTTTTACATCTTCAGCAGTTTCTTTAGAAACTGCCTCTTGAATTTGCTGTGGAGTTGATTCTACAAGTTGTTTGGCCTCTTTTAAACCTAATCCCGTTAATCCACGAACAACTTTTAAAACTGCAATTTTTTTATCAGCTGGAACTTCATCTAACATAACATTAAATTCGGTTTTTTCTTCAACTTCATCTGCAACCGCTGGACCTGCCATTACCATTGTACCACCTACACTAGCTGATGCATCCACATTAAATGTTTCTTCTATTTTACTGACTAATTCAGATGCTTCTAATAAGGTTAACGTTTTTAAATCTTCTATAATTTGATCAATTTTTTCAGACATATAAAATTTCTTTATGATTATATATTTAGATATTAAGCGAAAATAGTTAAATCTAGTTGAATTGAAGGCCCCATACTTGTGCAAATATATAAACTTTTGAAATATTTACCTTTTACACCTGGTGGTCGATTTTGTTCAATAGATTTATATAAAGCCTGCAAATTTTCCAATAGTTGATTTGTTGAAAAATCTGATTTCCCAAAACTGACATGAACAATACCAGTTTTATCTGCCTTATATTCAAATTTTCCTTTTTTAAATTCTGTTAATGTTTTTGATATTGTCGTTGTTACTGTACCTGATTTTGGCGATGGCATTAATCCTTTAGGACCTAAAATACGACCTAACTTTGCTAATTTAGGCATCATATCAGGAGTAGCTAATAATAAATCAAAATTGATGTTTCCTTTACTTATTTGTTCAATTAAATCGTCACTACCAATGATATCAGCATTATTTTCTTTTGCTTCAATAAAATTTGCTTCATTAGTTAAAACAGCAACTTTAATTATCTTACCGATACCATTGGGTAATATTACTGTAGTACGCAATTGTTGATCCGCATATTTTGGATCAATATTTAAGTTAGCATGCAATTCAACAGTTTCTATAAATTTTGCTGTAGCTGTCTGTTTAAGAACTTGGATTGCTTGGTCAAGATTTGTATAAATACTATTTTCGACTTTTTGACGATTTTCTTTTTGACGCCGCGATAGTTTTCGCATATACTTTTTCTATTAATAAATTTATAAACTCTAAATTAATCTAAAATGGAAATTCCCATATTACGTGCAGTTCCCTCAACAATTTTTTTAGCACTTTCAAGTTTATTAGTATTTAAATCTGGTAATTTAATCTGCGCAATTTCTTCTAATTGAGATTTACTAATAGAACCTACATTTATTTTATTCGGAGTTGAAGATCCTTTTTTAATATTAGCTGCATTTACCAATAAAACTGAAGCGGGAGGGGTTTTTAAAACAAAAGTATAACTTCTATCTTCATATACAGAAATCTCAACTGGAATAATTAATCCTGCTTTGTCTCCTGTTTTTGCATTATACTCTTTACAAAATGCTGCAATATTTACACCATGCTGACCTAAAGCTGGTCCTACTGGGGGAGCCGGTGTAGCTTTTCCAGCTGGTAATGCTAATTTAATTAACGCTGTTATTTTTTTTGCCATAACATATTTAATAAATTTAATAAAAATAAAAAAGATGAAGTTTCAAGTAATAAGTTTTTTATTTTTTACTATTTTAAAATTCTCTCAAATAAATTACTAAACCTCTTATTAAAAAAGAGAAACGCGCCCTGAAGGACTTGAACCCTCGACATCTAATTTTGGAGACTAGCGTTCTACCAACTGAACTAAGGACGCATACAATTCAATATACTTACAATTTTGAAAAAAAGCAATAGTTTAAAATTTTTAAAATATTTATTAACAAATAATATTTCATATTTCTAACGATGAAACAATCGAATCAAAGTCTAGATCAATCTATTCTAAATAAATATCTACCTCATAATTTTTTAGCCGAAAAAATTGTTTTAAGTAGTTTATTAAATAATACAGAAATACTCAATCTTATTCTAAATAATTTGACAATAGAAACTTTTTATTTCAAAAATCATCAAGAAATTTATAAAGCTATTAAGAATATGTATAAAAAAAAAATTCCAATAGATTTAATAACATTAATTACATTTTTAAAAGATAATGGAATGTTAGAAAAAATTGGTGGCATTAAGGTATTAAGTGAGTTAGTATATGATATTCCAGATCAACTTTATATAAAAGATTATATTCAATTAATAAAAGAAAAATTTATAAGAAGGTCTCTGATTCATTTAGGATATAAAGCTATTAATTCAAGTTATATAACAAATATTGGATTAGAAACTCTTTTACATGATTTAGAAACAGATGTACTTAATTTAACAACAGGAATTCAACCACAAAACTTATTAAGTAGTAGTGAATTATTAACAAAAGTTATTAATGATTTAAAACAAAAATGTTTAAAACCTCTTTTACCAGGTTTATCATCAGGCTTTTATGACTTAGATTCAATAATCCAAGGTTTTCAAAATTCTGATTTAATTATTATTGCGGGTCGACCATCTATGGGTAAAACAGCATTTTGTTTAAAACTTGCTACTAATATACTTCAAAAGTATAAATTACCCATTTTATTTTTTAGTTTAGAAATGGCAAAGGAACAATTAATTTATCGTTTATTGGCTGCAGAAAGTGAAATAAATAATAGACAATTAAGGTCGGGAAGTATTACAAAAAATGATTGGTTGATATTAAATAAAATAATTCGAAAATTATCATCTTTACCTTTTTTTATTGATGATACCCCAAATCTTTCAATTCTAGATATTCGTAATAAAATAAAAAAAATAATATTTGAACAAACCCATTTGGGAATAATCATTATTGATTATTTACAATTAATGCAAAATTCAAAATTTCAAAATGATAATCGTGTTCAAGAATTATCTATCATTACTCGTTCTTTAAAACTTATTGCTAGAGAATTCAATATTCCAATTATTACTCTTTCTCAATTAAGTCGAAATGTCGAAAGTCGAATCAATAAACGACCTATTTTATCTGATTTAAGAGAAAGTGGTTCGATTGAACAAGATGCAGATTTAGTTTTAATGTTATATCGGGATAGTTACTATAACTTAAATAGTACGGATTCTCATACGACTGAATTAATGATTGCAAAACATAGAAATGGACCTATAGGAACAATAAAATTAAATTTCGACGCTGAGTTTACAAAATTTTCAGAATATAAGAATAATATTTAAAGTAGCATGCCCAGAACCAGATTCGAACTGGTGACACGAGGATCTTCAATCCACTGCTCTACCAACTGAGCTATCCGGGCTTAATTACAATTATAATTAAATATATTAAAAATAACAATAGATTTCGTTTTAAAGATTGATTATTTAGAATAAATTTACTATTATGTTAATTGGGTATAGTTCTTTTATAATTTTTAGAAAAAAATTTTAATATGTCAGAATTGTAAAATAGCAGCATAAAATTAACACTAAAAATTAGTACTAAAACTATACCTAAAACTTGATAAAAATAAATTAATCTAAAAATATTTTTTCTTTCAACTGTTAACCTTAAAGATTAGATATAGCATATTATAATATAGTTTGGATTAATAAAAATTATTTCGAATATTATAATTTTAATTGTGTTTTTTTTTTTTTTACTGATACAATTAATAATATAGTTAATTTTACTATTTTTAATTTTTATTTTAAAGCAAAACGGAATTACAAATGACAAGTTCATTAGCAAATTTTATATCTAGTTTAGTAGCAGGTGGTATTGTTGTATCAGGAATCGGAGTTGCATTGATCATTATAAGCAAAAGTGATCGAGTTACAAGATCATAAATTGAAAATTTATCATTTATAGTCAATATTAAGGAAAATTTAAGTATGATAAATATTGGTTTTGGTCCGAATATTATATTAGGTTTTATTTTAGGTTTTGGAGTCATATTATTATATTTATTACGAATAGTTAAACCTGAAGTTGCAAGAGATGAAGACATATTTTTTGCAACTATTGGTTTACTTTATAGTTCGATTTTAATTGTTCATGGTTGGCGTTTAGACCCTATTCTTTTATTTAGTCAAGTTTTAAGTATTTTGTCTTTGCTTATAGCGGGATGGGAAAATATTCGCTTAAGAGGACTTTTATCAAATATTATAAAATTTAAAAATAAAAAAGACGATAATACTGATAAGTAAATCGTAATTTTTTATTTCTCTTGGTTTCAATTATATAAATCCATTTTGTTAAGATTATGTTTAAAAAATATTCTATAATTTGTATTGTTTTATTTTTCTTTTTACCTAATTTTTTTGCAACACGTGCTTTAGCTATTGATTTAGATGAAGCTACACGTACCGTAGTGATAGACGGTAGTGGTACTACAGCAATCTTAACTCCTGAACAAGTAAAAAGAGGAAAACGTTTATTTAATGCTACATGTGGAGCATGTCATGTTGGGGGAATTACAAAGACAAACCCTAACGTAGGTTTAGATCCTGAGGCTTTAAGTTTAGCTACACCACGTCGTGATAATATTGCTGCGTTAGTTGATTATTTAAAAAATCCAACAAGTTATGATGGATTAGAATCAATTGCTGAAGTTCACCCAAGTATTAAAAGTGCCGATATTTATCCGCGTATGAGATCATTAACAGATGAAGATTTGTATGCTATAGCTGGGCACGTTATGTTATCACCTAAAATATTAACAGAAAAATGGGGTGGCGGTAAAATTTACTATTAAAGATTTAATGAATAATTTAATATGTAATATTAAATTATTCATTAAATCTTTATAGAAATACAACTATTGCTTTAAAAAAGCATGTAGCTCAGTGGATAGAGCATTAGATTCCGATTCTAAAAGTCAAGGGTTCGATTCCCTTCATGCTTATTCTTCTTTTATTTTAATCAAAATTTTAATTTTGGGGCTGACTTGGTTTCGACATTTAAATATAGTTTCACAGATTTTATAAATTAAATTTGTTAATTATCTTAATAAGAAAATATTAATTATTTAATTCAAGAAAGATTTTTCTAAAATATTTTCGTTCACTAGTACTAGATTTTTCTAGTAATATAGTCTAGAATAACTTAAATTGATTTTAAAGATTTAATAGTTTCAATAAAATCTGTACATTAATACTAATTAAATGGACGTGGGTTCGAGTCCCATCAGCTCCATATTCTAAAACTAAAAAACTACTAGCATTCGTGGCCGAGTGGTTGAAGGCACCGGACTCATAATCCGTTTTCCTATGGAACGTCACTGGTTCGAACCCAGTCGGATGCAAATAATAATATTTTTATATTGTGTGTTTTTTTTTTTTGATTCTAAGATTATAATAACAATCGAAACATTTAAAGTATGATTATATCTATATTATGAATTTTAATAATCAAAAAATTATTACTGAATTTCAAAAACAATATTTAAAAGAAGATTTTCCAAAAATTCAAGTTGGTGATAGTATAAAAGTTGGCGTTAAAATTATTGAAGGAAACAAAGAAAGAGTTCAATTTTATGAGGGAACAATTATCGCGATAAAAAATAGTTCAATTAATAAAACTATAACTGTGCGAAAAGTTTTGCAAGGTATTGGAGTTGAAAGAATTTTTTTAATCCATTCACCTAAAATTGCTTCTCTTACGATACTAAAATCAGCGAAAGTTAGAAGAGCCAAACTTTATTACTTAAGGAATAGAAAAGGAAAAGCTAGTCGTTTAAAACAGCGTTTCAATTAAAATTAAACTTAAAAATTAAAAAAAAAATTTACAAGTAGTGTACTATAATATTTAATAGTGAAGTTATTGATATATAATTTTTCAAACTTTACTTTTGAATTTTTTCAAACTAATTGTTTAAAATAAGGAATTATATGGCCACTTACAAAGTGACATTATTAAGTGAAGAGCACGATATTGATACGACTATTGATTGCCCTGATGATGCTTTTGTTTTAGATGTAGCTGAAGAGCAAGGTATTGAATTACCATATTCTTGCCGTGCAGGTGCTTGTTCAACTTGTGCTGGAAAAGTCGTAGAAGGGAGTATTGACCAATCAGAACAATCGTTCTTAGATGAAGACCAAGTTGGCGCAGGATTTGTGTTAACATGTGTTACTTACCCTACATCAGATTGTAAAATCTTAGTTCATCAAGAAGATGAATTATATTAATTCTATTTTACTTTCTTAACAAAGGAATGATCTATTAATACTAGATCATTCCTTTTTCTTTAAAAGTTTAACTCTGCAGCTTGAACTTTTTCAAATTGTTTTTTCTTTAAAATTAATAAAATCTGTGTTAATAAGACACAAAGACAAAAAGCTAAATAACCGAGAATCCGTACTGGATTTTGTAAAACGATTTCAGTTTCTTCTTGACCAAATCCTCCTACATTCGGATCACTATTTAAAGCCTGCTCAATCTTAACCACATCACCTTGTTTAACTAATAAATTTAAACCTACGGGTACAATTTGAGACGACTTTTCACCGTTAGGATTAATAATTGTAATAGTTGAATCACCTTTTTCTGATAAAAGAATTTCACTAATTTGACCTGATTTTTCAGCTCCGAAAATATTCACATTACTTTTTTCACCTGTAGGATAAACTTGACCACGTCCACGATTTCCACCAGCATATAAAGGATAAGTTAAATATTTGACATCGGAATTTGTTTCTGGATCAGGGGCTACAACGGGAAATAATAATTCTTGATGGTTTTTTCCAGCAATAGGTCCAACAACAAGAATATTATCATATTCGGTACTATAAGGAGAAATAAATACACCTTTATTTTTCGCTTTAACCTCTTGTGAAATCTGATTTTTTGATGCTAATTTAAAGCCTTTGGGTAATATTAAAATACCACCAACATTTAGGTCCGTTTGTTTTCCATTTGCACCTATTTGTTTACGACTCGTATCATACGGTACTTTTATTTCTATTTCAAATACTGAATTAGGGAGTACTGCTTGCGGTGCTTCAATTTCAATAGCTTTTTGATTTAAATGACAATTTGCACAAGCTAATTTTCCATTAGCTGCTCGAGGATTTGCATAATTTTGTTGTGCAAAAACCGGATAGGCAAAAGAATTGTCAATACAAAAACCAAATAAGTTTATACTAATAGTTAAAATAAATAAAAGACTTTTAAAAAACTTGTTAGTTCTCATGAATTAAATACTTTGTAAGTATATATGTATATATAAATTAATTTTTTATCAAAGAAAGGATACCTATTCCTGAAAAGTATAACAATAATATTGCTAAAGAAAGCAATAATTGTGTTAATGGATCTGTCGAAGGAGTTAAAATGGCCCCAACAATAGTTGAAATTAGTATTACATAGCGCCAAACATTTAACATTTGTTTAGCTGATACTATATTAAGTAAACCTAATAAAATTTGAATAATTGGAATCTGAAAAGCTAATCCTGTACTATAAAAAAGAACAAGAATAAATTCAAAATATTGTTCAAATGACCAAAATGGCTCGATAACTTCGTTACTATAGTTTAAAAAAAAATTTAAAGCTGCAGGTATCAAAGCATAATAAGAGAAAATCAATCCTAAACCAAACAGAACTAAAGAACTTAACAGTAATGGTATAATAATTTTTGTTTCTTTATCTGTTAAACCTGGTAATAAAAATAAAATAATTTGGCCTATCAAAAATGGACTTCCTATTAATAAACCTGTATAAAAAGAGATTTTTACTGTGGAAACAAAGTATTCGCCCGGAGATAATTGAAAAAACTTTACATTAGTGACAGGTAGTTCTAATATTTTAACAATAAATTTGACTTCAAAAAAAGATAGACAAGTTAAAAATAAAATAATCCAAAAAATATGAAAAAAACGTTGTCTAAGCTCTTCTATATGTTCAGAAAATGGTAATTCTAATGTTAAGGTTTCATTATCTTTAAAGTTAAAATCAGAATTATTTACCATAAAATTCGGTTTTATATATCTATGTTTTTCTAATAATTCACATATATAATTTAAAACTAAGTTGTTAATTATTTATCATAAATATTAGTAAAAAGTTTTTAAAACTTTTTACTAATATTTATGATAAATAATTAACAGCTTCAACACGTGCCGTAGCTTTTTTTAATTCTAAAGATGCATCAAGTCTTGCTTTATTACTTTCAGCATTTTCAACGGCTAATGTAGCTTTTTCTAATTGTTTTGTTACTTCGGTTAATTCTAAAGAAATAAGTTCTTCTACGTCATTAACTAAAACCGTTACTCTGTTACGATCGATTTCCGCTAATCCCCCACATAATATAATAGGGGTCCATTTTTCTTTTAACTTAATTCTTAGTAAACCTGTATCTAGAGCAGTAATAAGTGACGCATGACCTGCTAAGACACCAATTTGTCCTGTTAATCCAGGTAAAACAACTTCATCAGCTGTTGTCGAACATATAACTCGATCAGGGGTAAGAACGCGAATGTTCATAGACATATATATATTACTCCTTATTTTAGAGTTTCTGCTTTTACAATAGCTTCATCAATGTTTCCTACTAGATAAAAAGCTTGTTCTGGTAAATCATCTAATTCACCTTTTAATACCATTGTAAAACCTTTGATTGTATCTTCTAAACTAACATATTTACCTGGCGAACCTGTAAAAATTTCAGCTACAAAGAAAGGTTGTGATAAAAATCTTTCAACCTTACGTGCTCGAGCTACAGTTAATCGATCTTCTTCAGATAATTCATCAATACCTAAAATCGCAATAATATCCTGTAATTCTTTATAACGTTGTAATGTCTCTTTTACAGTTTCAGCTATTTCATAATGTGTTTCTGAAACAATACCAGGTTGTAACATTGTAGAAGTTGAATCTAAAGGATCTACTGCTGGGTAAATACCTTTTGCAGCTAAATTACGAGATAACACTGTCGTTGCATCTAAATGAGCAAATGTTGTTGCTGGTGCTGGATCAGTTAAATCATCAGCAGGTACATAAACAGCTTGAATTGATGTAATCGACCCTTGTGTAGTTGAAGTAATCCGTTCTTGTAAAGCGCCCATTTCTGTAGCTAAAGTTGGTTGATACCCTACAGCTGAAGGCATACGACCTAATAATGCTGATACCTCTGAACCAGCTTGTGTAAAACGGAATATATTATCAATAAATAATAATACATCTTGTTTATTAACATCACGGAAATATTCAGCCATAGTTAATGCTGTTAAACCAACTCTCATACGTGCCCCAGGAGGTTCATTCATTTGACCATACACAAGAGCTACTTTTGATTCTTTAAAATTCTTTTCGTTGATTACTCCTGATTCTTTCATCTCTTCATATAAATCATTACCTTCACGAGTTCGTTCCCCTACACCACCAAAAACCGAAACTCCACCGTGAGCTTTAGCAATATTATTTATTAATTCCATAATTAATACTGTTTTACCTACACCGGCACCACCAAATAAACCAATTTTCCCACCTCTTCGATATGGTGCTAATAAATCTACAACTTTAATACCTGTTTCAAAAATTGATGGTTTTGTTTCTAATTCGGTAAATGCTGGAGCTTCACGATGAATTGGTAATGTTTCATCATAAGAAACTTCTCCTTGTTCATCAACTGGTTCACCAATTACATTAAAAATTCGACCTAAAGTTGTTATTCCTACAGGAACAGTAATAGGAGAACCTAAATCGACTGCTTCAACTCCACGTTTTAACCCATCAGTTGATCGCATCGAAACAGCACGTACTTTATTGTCCCCTAATAATTGTTGAACTTCAACAATATTACCAATACCATCTTCAGTTTCAATTTTGATTGCACTATAAATTGGTGGTAAAGTTCCATTTGGAAATTCAATATCTAATACTGGTCCAATAATTTGAGTAACGTAACCTTTATTTATACTAGTTTTTACCATTTTGACTTAACATATTTAAATACTCAACAATAAATATACTTTCGTGATTACACTTACTATTCAAAATAATAATAAATTTGCAATTTTTCAACTACATAACATTGTACATCAAAATCCTGAGAATTCTTGAATTAAATATCTTTAATTATTGATTTTAGAATTAATTAAAAAAATTCTCCGATGTTAGTCGACCTGTGGTTTTTAGCCAATTTTGTGCTTCAATATAATTATTTGGTGCTAATTTGATAGCTTGGCGCCAATATTCAGCTGCCTTGTCAAATAAACCTTTTGCTATTTCTAAATTTTGTTTTTTAGATGCTTTAACACCTTGATAATGATAAATAACAGCAATGTTATTTAAAGCTTGTGGTAAATTTAAATTTAATTCAAGAGCTTGATGATAATATTCTAAAGCTTGTAAATATTCTCCATTACTAGAATAAATTAATCCAATGTTATAAAGAATATAGCTTCGATCATAAGGATCTTCTTCCAGTTGCAAAGCTTCATAATAATTTTCTAACGCTTCAGCATATTCTCCCTCTGATTGTGCAGACATTCCATCTCTATAATAAAAAAACGCTTGTTTTTCTTGTTTACTTGCAGGAAGAATTTTTAATAAAATATCTGCAACTATAGTAAACGTTTTATCAATAAAATTGTCATTTCTTTGACTTCGACCCATTTAATGTTCCTTATGGTAAAAATGAATAACTTAGGATTAACAAATATTAAAAATGAAAGTTATTCGAATCAGAAACAATTTCGAACAAATAACTTTCATTTTTTTTAATTCTTTAGAGACAATCTGATCCGACAAAAGGTACTAATGATAAAATTCTTGCTCTTTTAATAGCTTTACCTAACTGACGTTGTTGTTGCATAGTAACACCAGTTGCTCGGCGTGGAAGAATTTTTCCTTGTTCAGTAATAAATAATTTTAATAAATCAATATCTTTATAATCAATTTTTTTATTTAAAGCAATTGGTGAAATTTTCTGTTTTTGTGTTAACATAATTTATTTGATTTCTTTATGTACAGTAGATTTATTACAATGTGAACAATATTTTTTAAGTTCAATTCTTTCTGGGGTATTTCTTCTATTTTTTTGTGTTAAATATCTGGAAACTCCTGGAGATCGTTTATTAGGATTAGAACGACAGTCTAAACATTCTATGGTAATTAAAATCCGCGTTCCTTTACTTTTTGCCATATTATTTTTATAGAATAATGAATTTTTAATAAGATTCTAAGTATTATATTGCATAAAAGTGATTCTGTTATCAAGGTTTTAACAAACTAAAATTAAAATCTTTGCAAGATAATAACTTCAAAATTTTTACTGAATATATTATACTGAACGAAATAGATGGAGCACAATGTAATAAAGTTCCATATACAAATAAAAATTAAAAAATAATAAAAATTTTTTTTATGGCTAATAATAAATCTGCAATTAAACGTATTAGAATTAATAAACGTAATCGTTTACAAAATCGGTTTTATAAAAGTTCAATTCGAACAATAACTAAAATGTTTTTGAAACGTATAGAAAATTATAATTTATCTCAAAATCCTGAAGATAAATATCAAGCACAAATATTATTAAGTACTCTATATAGTATAATTGATAAAGCATGTAAAAAAAATGTTTTTCATAAAAATAATGCTGCTCGGAAAAAATCAAAATTAGCTTTAAAATTAAAAGCTATTTAATTATTCGATTTTAAAACTAATATTAAAAAGCACGTTAAGAAAATTTAAACTGATTTGTTAAAATTTTCTTAATATTAATTAATTAAAAATTTTTAATGTAGATTATGAAAAAAGATCTCAATTATATTACAACTTTGCCTGATTTCATTGAAATGCAAAGAACAAGCTTTTGTTGGTTTCTCTCACAGGGTTTAACAGATGAACTCGGTAACTTTTCATCAATTCTTGATTTTAGTGGTAATATTGAATATGTTTTTTTTGGCCAAGAATATAAATTAGTAAAACCCATTTATAATGCAGTAAGTGCTAAAAGATATGCGACAAATTATGTCGCACAATTATTGCTTCCTATTGAAATGCGAAGTAAAATAACAAATACAACAATTCGACAGGGTAGATTACCAATTGCAAATTTACCTTTAATGACAACATCGGCTACTTTTATAATTAATGGATGTGAGCGGATTATTGTAAGTCAGGTTATTCGAAGTCCAGGAATTTATTTTGAAAAAAATAAAAAACAAAAAAAACGAAAATTTACTAAGTTAACATTATCTAACGATTTTCATAAAGTAAGAGGATTTACTCAAACGACTTTTGGAATTTTAAAAAACCCAGATCTTTCATCTTTATCAATCATAATTAAAAATATTAAATTCATTAATCAAATTAGCGATAAAAGAAAAGTGGATCCTAATTGGTATTTTGTAGAATTTTTTAAAATTTATCAAAATATTTTAAATACCTTAAATCCTGAATTTAAAATTAAAAAAATTAAGAAGTTTTTAAAATGGATAAGAATCACAAATAATAAATCACAAAATCCTTTACATGAAATAAAAAATTATAATCTACTTTTCATAGCATTAATAAAATATGCTTTTTTGCAGAATTTAACTAAATATTCATCAACTGTTAATTTTAATGAATATTTTGTTCAAACAAATAAACTTATACCCCAGAAAATATCAAAACTTGATAAAATAGTTCAAATCTATAAAGAACAAATATTACCAAATTTAATTACCGATCATTTAAATATCTATACCATATATAACTCAGAAATTAAAGCAAAATATAAAAAAGTTTGGAAAAAAAGAATTTATAAATACTATTTAATAATTCAAATATATAAAAATAATATTCAATCACTTTTTCTTAAAAATTGGATTTTTTTGTTTAGTCCAACAAGTGAAAAATTAGAAAATCTTAATAATTTTAATTTTTTAAAAATTCATCTGAATAAATCTTTTCAAAAAAATAGTGAAATCATAAATCTTTTTAATGAAAGTAAAAACCTAAAAGTAATTATTTATTTACCATTGATTAAAAAATATCGGAGAAGTGATATTATTAAGAATAAAGACTTTTTTGAAAAAAAAGATTTTTATAAAGAAAAATATATCGAAAAAGATTTTTATACTGCAACCTTAATACCGGAATATGGATCTTGGATTCGATTTACTTTTCAAAGGGATAAAAGAATCGATAATTATAAATATCCTATAACAAATCGATTAGAAGATGATATTATTATTCAAATTGATAAATTAACAAAAAAACCGGTTATACATTTATTACGAGAGATGGGATTAACCGATTTAGAAATTTGTCAAAATTTACAACATGCTGATTTTTTCTACTTTAATTTGCCATTTTTAATCTCATCAATTGTTTATAATTACCCTTTACTTCGATTCAATATCAATAATTATTATAAAAATATTTCCGAATTTTCTAGAATTTTTGATAATAGATATTATCGATTAGGAAGAGTAGGACGGTATAAAATAAATAATTATCTAAATTTAAAGCTTTCCTCACAACTTCATAGCTTAGTTTATGAAGACATTTTTGCTATTATAGATTATTTAATAACTTTATCCGTATCAAAAACTGCAGGTGATGATATTGATCATTTAAAAAATCGACGTGTTCGGTCTGTCGGAGAACTAATGCAACATTTATTCAGGATAGGGTTTCAACGATTATCTAGAAAAATCTTAAGTCAAGTTTACAAAGTTGAATCTCCTTTAATTTTAAGTTCAAATATAATCTCTGCGACTATAAAAGAATTTTTTGGCTCCAGTCAACTATCACAATATATGGATCAAACAAATCCTTTATCCGGTTTGACCCATAAACGTCGAATAAGTGGTTTAGGGCCAGGGGGATTTGATCGTGATCGAATAAGTTTTACAGTTAGAGATATTCATCCTAGCCATTATGGTAGAATTTGTCCTATAGAAACACCTGAAGGACAAAATGTTGGTCTAATTGCTTCTCTAACTACTTGTGCACATGTTAATAAATCAGGGTTTCTTCAGACACCTTTTTGGCGTGTTATAAATGGAAAAATTATTAAAACTGGAAAACCTATTTATTTAACAGCGGATAAAGAAGATTTTTATAAAATTGCACCTGCAGATATTTCAGTGAATGTCAAAAACTATTTACTTCAAAGTTCTATTTCAGTTCGATATAAACAAGATTTTATAACAGTAAAACCATCCGAAGTTGATTTTATAGCTATTTCGACTGTTCAAGTAGTATCTGCTGCTGCTTCTTTAATACCATTCTTTGAACATGATGATGCAAATCGAGCCTTAATGGGATCAAACATGCAACGACAATCTGTGCCGTTATTAGTATCTCAAAAACCGATTATCGGAACAGGATTAGAAGATCAAATTGCGACAGACTCAGGAATTACGATAAACGCAATTAAACCAGGAATTATTGATTTTGTAAGTTCAAAAAAAATTATCTTGATTGAAGATTCTGGTAGAAAAATGGAATATCGATTACAAAAATATCAAAGATCTAATCAAGAAACTTGTATTAATCAAAAACCCATTGTTTGGCCTGGTAATTTTGTAAAATCTGGAGAAATTATTGCTGATGGGCCCGGAATAAATGGAGGAGAATTAGCCTTAGGACAAAATGTTTTAGTAGCTTATATGCCATGGCAAGGTTATAATTTTGAAGATGCCATTTTAATTAATGAAAGATTAATTTATGATGATGTTTTTACTTCAATTCATATTGAACGCTATGAAATTGAAGTAAGCATAACAAATGATGGACGTGAACAAACAACGAAACATATACCAAATTTAAGTCTTCCTGAAGTTCGAAATTTAAATGAAGATGGTATCATATCTATAGGAACATTTGTTAAACCTGGTGATATTTTAGTAGGAAAAATTACTCCTAAAGATGATTCAGAACAACTTCCTGAAGCTAAATTACTTCGAGCAATTTTTGGTGCAAAAGCAAAAGGGGTTCGAGATAGTTCATTTCGAATGCCTAGTGGAGAATATGGTCGTGTAATAAGAACTATAATTTTTCGCCGAAAAAATAAGTTAGCTTATGAATTTGAAAAAGTACAAATTTTTATAGCTCAAATCCGAAAAATTCAAGTTGGCGATAAAATTGCTGGACGGCATGGTAATAAAGGTATTATTTCAAGAATTTTATCGCGACAAGATATGCCATTTTTGCCCGATGGTACGGCCATTGATATTCTTTTAAATCCACTCGGTGTTCCTTCAAGAATGAATGTAGGACAATTATATGAATGTCTTTTAGGTTTAGCTGGTCAAAAACTCAATCGTCGTTTTAAAATACTACCTTTTGATGAAATGTATGGACAAGAAATTTCACGAATCTTAATTAATAAAAAACTACGACAAGCTTCTATAGAGAATAATGACGGATGGTTATTTAATCCATATTCACCAGGAAAAATAGTCCTTATTGATGGACGAACTGGAAAAGCTTTTGAAAATCCTATTACCGTAGGAAATGCTTACATGTTAAAACTTATTCATTTAGTTGATGATAAAATGCATGCGCGAGCTACGGGTCCTTATTCTTTGGTAACTCAACAACCTTTAGGTGGAAAAGCACAACAGGGAGGCCAAAGATTTGGAGAAATGGAAGTCTGGGCATTAGAAGGTTTTGGAGCAGCATATACTTTAAAAGAACTTTTAACTATTAAATCTGACGATATGCAAGGCCGAAATGATACATTAAATGCTATTGTTAAAGGACAAAATATTCCAACATCAGGTATTCCTGAATCTTTTAAAGTTTTGTTAGAAGAATTAAGAGCTATAGGATTAGATATTAGTACTTATCAATTAGAAAAATTTAGTTACCCGATAACATGTGAAAATGAAGTAACACTAATGGAAAATTATGATCCAAGTATTAAAACATTTCCTCCGACATCCAATATAAATAATATTTTATTTTAAATTATAGAACATGCTCTATTCCGAAAAAGAATTTGATTATATAAAAATTAAATTAGCATCTCCTACGAGAATAAAACAATGGGGGCAAAGATTATTGCCTAACGGTCAAATTATTGGCGAAGTTCAAAAATCGGAAACAATTAATTATCGAACCTTTAAACCTGAAATGGATGGTTTATTTTGTGAAAGAATTTTTGGACCAAATAAAAACTTAGAATGTGCTTGTGGAAAATATAAACGTGTACGATATGAAGGCTTAATTTGCGATCGATGTGGTGTTGAATTAACGGAATCACGTGTTCGAAGACATAGAATGGGACATATTAATTTAATTTATCCTGTTACTCATATTTGGTATATTAATAGTCGTCCTAATTATATGGCTTTATTATTAGAAGTCGAACAATATGAAAAAAAAATAGATACTGGTGTACCGATTAAACAAAAAAATTTAAGGATTGCAAAACCATTAAAATCAGGTCAAGTTAATATTACTGATGAACGAATTCAACGTATAAAATTAGTTTCACTTGCCTACTTTATTGCTGATGACGAGTTAAATTTCTATGGTCTTCATTGGGATTTTCAAATGTATCGGCGGAGTCGACGACTGGGGTTAACAGGTTATCCGACAAAACCTGAACCGAAACCTACAAAGTATATTTCTCAATATAATACACCTAAATATTTAATAAAAACAACACCTAATTATTTGATAGGAAGTGTTTTAATTAAAAAAGAATTAGATAAATTAAATATTAACGTTGAAATATTTGAGACAAGAAATTTTATTAATTATTGTAGTAGAGTTTTAGCAAAAGATGAACTATTTTATATGAGTTCACAGTGGTTTCGAAAATGGGAACAACATCGTATTTATAAATTACGAGATCTTGCTATTAAAAGACTCCGAATTTTAGAAAATTTAGCTGCAACTGGTTCAAATCCGTCTTGGATGATCCTTTCCGTCTTACCCGTAATTCCACCAGCATTAAGACCTATGATTCAACTTGAAGGTGGTAGATTTGCGACTTCTGATTTAAATGAATTATATAGACGCGTAATTACTAGAAATAATCGACTTTTACGTTTATTAGAAATTGATGCTCCACAATTAATTATTCGAAATGAAAAACGTATGTTACAAGAAGCTGTAGATACATTAATTGATAATGGAAAACGTGGTAAAATAGCTTTAAGTGCAAATAATCGTCCTTTAAAATCCCTTTCTGATATTATAAAAGGTAAACATGGTCGATTTCGTCAAAATCTTTTAGGAAAACGAGTAGATTATTCGGGTCGTTCGGTAATTGTAGTAGGTCCTAATCTAAAGATGAATCAATGTGGTTTACCTTATGAAATGGCCATTGAATTATTTCAACCGTTTATTATTCGCGAATTAATAAATCAAGGATTAGCAAGTAACATGAAAGTTGCAAAAAATCTTATACAACAAAATGAATTATTAATTCATCCTGTTCTTAACGATGTTTTATTATATCATCCAATTTTTTTAAACCGAGCTCCGACTCTACATAGATTAGGAATTCAATCTTTTGAGCCAATTATAGTTGAAGGGCGAGCAATTAAGCTTCATCCTTTAGTTTGTTCTGCATTTAATGCTGATTTTGATGGTGATCAAATGGCTGTTCATGTTCCTTTATCTTCAGAAGCCCAAGCAGAATGCTATATGTTAATGCTAGCTCCTTATAATTTTTTATCTCCAGCTAATGGAGAACCTATTATTATGCCAAGTCAAGATATGGTTTTAGGATCTTATTATTTAACAGTTAATAATATAAAAGGATTATTAGGATCAAATCATTATTTTTCCAGTTTAGAGGATGTTATATTAGCATATAATCAAGAGCAGATCGAATTACATTCAACGATTTGGGTAAGATATAAAAACGAAGTGAATAAAGTATTACCAATGATTAAAAAAATTATTTTAAAAGATCAAAGTTACGTCGAATACTATGAAAACATACAAATTAGAAAAGATAAAAATAACAATGTAATTGCTAAATATTTAAAAACAACAACCGGTCGCGTAATTTTTAATTTTACTATTCAAAAAAGTTTAAATCTTTTATAAAAAATTTGATATTAAAAAATCAATTTATCTGAATTCAATAAATGAAATTATTATGAGAAATTACACATATCAAAATACATTAGTAAGTAAAAAACAATTAAAACAATTATTATCATGGAGCTTTACTAAATATGGTTCAATTAAAGCTGGGGCTTTAGCCAATGATCTAAAATCTTTAGGTTTTCAGTATGCCACTCAAGCTGGTATATCTATTAGTATTGAAGATTTAAAAGTTCCTGAAATAAAAACAACTATTCTAGAACTTGCTAATGAAGAAATTCTAAATGCAGAAAAAGTTTATTTAAAAGGTAAAATTACCCAAGTTGAAAGATTTAAAAAAATTATCGATACTTGGAATATTACTAGTGAATCATTAAAAGATGAAGTTGTAGCATATTTTAAAAAATATGATCCCTTAAATTCTGTTTATATAATGGCATTTTCAGGAGCTCGTGGAAATTTATCACAAGTTCGACAACTCGTTGGTATGCGAGGTTTAATGTCAGACCCAAATGGTGAAATTATGAATTTACCCATTAAAAAAAATTTTCGGGAAGGGTTAACAATTACAGATTATTTGATGTCAGGTTATGGTGCACGAAAAGGGATTGTTGATACGGCTCTAAAAACTGCCAATTCAGGATATTTAACGCGTCGTTTAATTGACGTAGCACAAGATATCATTATTCGAGAAAAAGATTGTTTAACAAATCATTCTTTTTTATTTAAAACAATCAAGAATAATTTAGAAATAAAAATAGACAATTATGAAAGAATATTAGGTAGATTATTAACAAAACCAATATACACTTCTAAAACAAATCAATTAATTGCAAATGCTAATGATCAGATAACACCTAACTTAATTAAAACATTTAAAAAAGAAAAAATTGAGAAATTTTATATTCGATCGCCACTAACCTGTGGATTATATCGGTCAATTTGTCAAAAATGTTATGGGTGGGATTTAGCAACTGAAAATCTAGTAAACATGGGTGAAGCAATTGGAATTATTGCAGGTCAATCGATCGGTGAACCAGGTACACAATTAACAATGCGCACTTTTCATACTGGTGGAATTTTTACTTCGGAAGCCAACCAACAATTAACAAGTCCTATTACCGGTTTTATAGAGTTTTCAAATATTTTAAAAACTTCAAAACTTCGAACAAATCGTGGAGAAAATGTACTATTAACTGAAAGTTCAGGTTCATTAACTATAGTTCCTGAACAAAAATTAATAAAAAAGGTACAAATAGAATTACCAAGAAACGCTATTTTGTTCGTTAATAATAATCAATTTGTTAAAAAAAACACAATAATAGGACAATTAGCTGGGGCTTTAAAACAAACTAAAACTGAAACTAAACATATTGTAAGTGATGTTTCAGGAGAAATTTTTATGCCAAAATTAAAAAGTAAAATTAATCGAACAATTCAAAATAAACTTTTATGGATTCTAGCTGGTCAAGTATATCAAGCACCTATCGCTTCCTTTTTAAATATTTGTTCCGACTATAAACTGAATAAAAATAATTATATTTTTCGAAGTAAATTAATAAACCAATATCCAGGCTTTATAAAAATAAAATCTATTAATAATGATTTATTTCAAGAAAGTATTGAGATTAGAAATAAAATTTATTCCTTAAAGAATGTAAAAATTGAAAAATTATCTTCTAGAATTAATTTAAAAAATTATATATTAAATATTAATCATAGAAAATATCTTTTTGATGTAAATTCATATAGTAAACAGCATTTAGTTACAAATCTCCTAAACAAAAATTTTGGGTTTTTCATTTCAAATTATTTTTTAACTTTAACAGGTGGTATTCCTTATTATAATTTTAAGTTAACGCGAAAAGACAATATTTGTTTCAATAATGCTTTATGGTATCTAAATAATTTGTCTAAAAAATATTCTCGGACGTTAATTTGGTTATCCGAAGAAACTTATAAAATAAATTCGAGTGATAATTTTATAGTAGTTAAAAATGATAATTGGATTTCAGAAAATACTCAAATTTTGCCAAATATTTATTCCAAAACATCTGGAATTGTAAAAATAATACAAAAACACAATCAAGAGCAAGAGATTGTTATAAAATCTGGAATTCTTTATAAAAATTTTGATTTTAATAAATTTCACAATAAACTTTTTTATCCGGGAGAAAAAATTCTAGATAAAATTAAAATTCAGCACTTATCTTTATGTGAAATAACAAAAATTGGTTTAAATTTTCATTTATTAATTCGTTCTGTAGAAATTTATGAAATTCCTTGCCCAAAATTATTAAATAAAATTATCCCACTTACTTTACAGAAGAATTCTGGATTAAAAATAAGTACTAATTTAAAATATTTATATCCTTCCGGAAAAATTATTAAACAATCTAAAAATTTAGAATTATTAACTCAAGTGATCAATTTAACTTTATTACGAACGAATAATTTTAAAAAGAAAAGAGATTTTACTCTAGATTTAATTATAGAGACAAAAAAAAATTGTTTAAACTTTTTTACGGTTGAAAAGTTGAATTGGATTAATTATATACCCGCCGATTTAAAATATACGAATATTCAAGCATGTTTAATACTAGAAAATAATCAATTTATAGATTCTTATACAACTTGTGGATATTTAGAATCTGTAACACCAAAATCATTAGAATTAGTTAGAATTAAATCCAAACAGAAAAAAATTAAACAAGTCTTTTTAATTTCTAACCATGATTGTTTTATCATTAAAAAATCTAAAATTATGAATAAAACTTTAAATAGTTTTTTAATTGATAATTCGAATATAAATCAAACAGGAAAAATTTTAATTGATAATGGAAAACTTTTAACGCTTCAGAAAGGTCAACCTTATTTTTTTCCAAATTGTAAAAATGATAAGTTTCATGAAGAAATTGATTTAAAATACCGATTAATTCCTTCGTCTCAGTTATCTTTGAGTTCGTTTAGTAATTTAAAGAAAAAATCTATAAATATTCATTGTTATGATATTACCAATCGTGTTCCTTACTATATTCATAGATTAAACCATTATGAACAAATTTTAGTCCCAAGAATAATGATAAAAAAGCAAGGGAAATCATATAGTTCAGGACTTCCTATTTTTGTTCGAGAATTTATTATAAATAAAAAAAAAGAACAAAATACTAGACTTTCAAATTTGGATTTAACACCTTGGTATGGTTATTTAGATTTTAAGGATAAAATTTATAAAACTAAAAGAAGAGAAATATTACCCTATCTTAACAGAATTAGATTTGAGAATATTTTTATTATGTTTATGAAAAGTTCGGAATTTATTACAAATAAATTAAAAACACCGAGAGATAATCCCCAAGAATTTGCATCTATATCTCTATTAGAATATCCATTTAAAACAATTGGTATTCATTCGCTAACGGAAGATTATTTTGAACAAGAAGTAAATAGCGTATATTGTAAAAATGGTGAATTTATAGAAAAAGGTCAGACTATAGGATTATTAAATTTTGAAAAAGAAATTACAGGCGATATTGTACAAGGGTTGCCTAGAGTCGAAGAATTATTAGAAGCTCGAAAAAAGAAAAGAATCAGTAAACATACACCAAAAAACCATAAAAAAAGTTTATTAATCAGAACTACTGTTATTGATCCTAGTTTTGAATTTCGTAAATTAGGATCAACGATTAAAGAAAATGAAAAGCTAAATCCTCATAGTTTATTAAAAATTTATTTTAATTATTACGCTAAAGTAAAATATCTTATTTGCCAACAAAAAAGAAAAGTCAAATTATGTCAATTATTAGATAACTACAATGCGAGTTATAGAAGTTTTAAAAAAATTCAAGCATTAATTTTAAATTCTGTCCAATTAGTTTATAAATCTCAAGGCGTTACTATAGCGGATAAACATTTAGAAGTTATCATTAAACAAATGACAACTAAAGTTTTAATAACTCATGAAGGTGAAACACCATTATTACCACGTGAAGTTATTGATCTATATCATATTAAATATATTAATCAAGTTGTTAACTTGCAGCATAAAGATCAAGCTTGTTATGTTCCACTATTGTTAGGAATTACTAAAGGAGCATTAAATAATCCAAGTTTTATCTCAGCCGCCAGTTTTCAAGAAACGACTAGAGTATTAACAAAAGCGGCTATTGAAGGTCGGCTTGATTGGTTAAGGGGTCTGAAAGAAAATATTATTATTGGCCACTTAATTCCTGCAGGGACAGGTTGTAAAAATTTTGTAAATATTTTTAAAAATGAAAAAAATTCTTCTTTATTGATAAATTAGAAATAAACAAAAGTTTTGTCAAAAACTAGACGAATTTATCAAAAATTTGTTATCTTATAAATGCTATTTTTTAACGTAAGGAGTTTAATAATCTTATGGCTGATATAAGTTTAGCCCAATTATTAGAAGCTGGTGTTCATTTTGGACATAAAGCTTATCGTTGGAATCCAAAAATGTTTCCTTATATTTATACAGAACGAAATAATATTCATATTCTTGATTTAATTCAATCGACACAATTATTAAAAGAGGCAAATCGCTATGTAGAATCTGCTGCTCAACAAAAACAAACGTTTTTATTTATTGGTACAAAACGACAAGCTAGTGCCTTAGTAGCTAACGAAGCTAAACGATGTAATTCTTATTATGTAAATCATCGGTGGTTAGGAGGTATGCTTACAAACTGGGTAACTGTAAAAAATCGAATAGCGCGTTTAAAAGTTTTAGAACAACAGGAAGCAGAAGGTAGTTTTAACCTATTACCAAAAAAAGAAGCCTCATTAAGAAAAACGGAATTAGAAAAATTAAGACGTCATTTAAATGGTGTTAAAGAGATGGAAAAATTACCAAGTATCGCCATTATTATAGATCAGAAACGTGAAATAACTGCTGTTAAAGAATGTCGTAAACTTGGTATTCCAATTATATCGATTTTAGATACAAATTGTGACCCTGATTTAGTCGATATTCCAATTCCAGGTAATGATGATGCAGTTCGATCTATTAAATTAATATTAAATTCACTAACGGACAGTATTAATATTGGAAAATCCAAATTGAAAATAACTTAATGTTTCTTTTTGCGAATTTAAATAAATTTAGATCTTTCTTAGAAAGCTAGAATAAAAAATATTTTAAAGTTAAATAAAATTTCTACTCAAATCATTGCTTTTTTGACTAAAATTAGTTAGACTTTCTTAAAGTCGGATTAATTTTAGTCAATAGCTGGTGTAGCTCAATTGGTAGAGCAACTGATTTGTAATCAGTAGGTCGGGGGTTCAAGTCCCTTCACCAGCTTTAACTTTTTCTTCATTTTGAAGCCTATAACTAAACCATATTCTACAAAAATCTTTAAATTATATTATTAGGCCCAGTAGGAATCGAACCTACATTGGAAACTTAGAAGGTTTCTGTCCTAATCCGTTAGACGATAGGCCCTTAGGTAATATTCTGACATTATAAACTGCAGTAGGTCTGTACTTTTTAATGGGTAATACAGGATTTGAACCTGTGACCTTCTGCTTGTAAGGCAGACACTCTACCGCTGAGTTAATTACCCATGTATATACAGTATTATTTATAGCGAACATTTGCTATTCCGTCAAGATTAAAAATGGAATAAATATTTATTCTATTTTTAATCTTGTTTTCTTTAATATTATTTGATATTATTAGAAAGAAAGGGTCGGTGCCCGAGTGGTTAAAGGGGGCGGATTGTAAATCCGCTGCGTAATGCTACGTTGGTTCAAATCCAACTCGGCCCAATTGTTAAATAGTTACTCAGTTTTAACGTTTGATAAAAAAGAATCAATATCATCGTTTTCATCTGAATGTCTTTTTAAAAGTTCGATCTCATCTTGGTTATATTTAATACCGGTCATAGCGGCATTTGTTGCTCCAGGACTAACCATAGGATAACAATTTTCATTCTCAACGACTAAACAATTAAATAAAACTGGAGCAGAGTAATCTTTGTATTTTATTAAACTCTTAATTAACTCTTTTTCGTTTTCAATAGAAGTACTTTCAATTCCATAAGAATTAGCTAAAGCAAGAAAATTAGGTTGACCATCACTCATATTTGAATGAGAATAACGATTATCATAAAAAGATTCTTGCCATTGTCGAACCATTCCTTGCCAGTAATTATTAATAATTATTATGCGAATTGGTAATTTATTTTGTCCTATAGTTCCTAGCTCTTGTAAACACATTTGAAAACTTGAATCACCACTGATACAAACAATATACTCATTAGGAAATGCTATTTGGGCCCCAATCGCTGCTGGTAATCCATAACCCATTGTTCCTAATCCGGCACTAGTTGACCAACGTCGTGGTCCACATTTAATAAATTGAGCTGACCACATTTGATGTTGACCAACGTCTGTTGTAAAAATAGCTGTCGAATATTGTTTACCAAGAATACTTATAACTTGTTGAGGAGATAATTTATCAGACAATTTTGGAATAATTAAAGGATATGTTTTTCTCCATTGCGAGATACATTCTAACCAAATAATTCGCTTAGCTGGTAATGTATAATTTTCCCAATCCCATTTATGAGTTATTAAAATTTCTTGAAAAATTCTTTTAACATCTCCAATAAGAGAAATATCGACAATTTTATTTTTTCCAATTTCGGCTGGATCAATATCAATATGAATAATTTTAGCTAAACAGGCAAAAGAATCTAGTTTACCGGTAACTCTATCATCAAACCGTGCTCCGACAGCAATTAATAGATCACATTCACTAACCGCAAAATTTGCATAGGCTGACCCATGCATACCTAACATTCCAATGGATAAAATATCTCGTTCATCAAATACACCTTTGCCCATTAAAGTCGTTGTTACTGGGATTAAAAATATTTTTGCTAACTCAGTCAATTCTTTATAAGTATTTGAAATAATTGCACCTCCACCAACATATAAAATAGGACGTTCTGCTTTACGGATAAGAGATAAAGCATCAATTATACTTTGTCGATTAATTTTGTAATGGAAACGATACCCGTGTAATTTTAAAATTTCTTTTTGTTGAACTGGTCGATACCGAAAAATTTCTTGGGCACCAATATCTTTTGGTATATCAATTATAATAGGTCCTGGTCGACCATTTTGTGCAATATAAAATGCTTCAGAGATAACTTTACAAATATCTTTGGGATTTGTAATTTTGTATGAATGTTTTACTATTGGTAAAGTAATTCCAAAAATATCAGTTTCTTGAAATGCATCGGTTCCAATAAAATTACTATTTACTTGACCAGTAATAATAATAATAGGAATAGAATCCATCTGAGCATTAGCAATTCCTGTAACTAAATTTGTTGCACCTGGTCCAGAGGTAGCAAAACAAACTCCAATTTGACCAGTTACACGCGCATAAGAATCAGCTGCATGAATAGCTCCTTGTTCGTGACGAGTTAAAATATGCTTTATTAAATCTTGTTTTTCCCAAAAATATAATTCATCATAGATAGGTAAAATTGCACCCCCCGGATAACCAAAAATATGTTTTGTGCTGTTTCGAACTAAAGTATCTAATAAAGCAAAAGCTCCTGTTTTAGCATTCCTTATTTTTGTTTTAGACATGATTGAAATTTTTAAATTAAAAAGTAAAAATTTAGAAACCTAGCATATTTTTAATAATATTATATAAACTTATAAATAATAATAAAATGAATAAAAATAGCAAGCTACGTAATTTTGTAACTTTAAAGATTTTTCTAAATGGATTTAAAATAACTAAAATTAATCCAATAAAACTACTAATAAAAAAACGGGGATAACGAAAAATATTATTCCAAAAATTATTCATAAAAAAGGTTTAAATAAATATTTATGATTATAAAATCAATTTAATGATATAGGAAAATTCTAGATTAAAAAAATAAATTGAATATTAAATTGACAATTGTTAAAATATTACTAAAATAGCAAAGATCATGTTAAACTATGTTTGTATAAAAGTAGTTATAGGCTCTGTAGCTCAGTGGTTAGAGCAGGGGACTCATAAGCCCAAGGTCGTAGGTTCAAATCCCACCAGAGCCATCTACATAATTAAATTTTTCTAATTTTGGAGAAATGGCTGAGTGGTCGAAAGCAATAGATTGCTAATCTATCGTACAAAAAATTGTACCCAGGGTTCGAATCCCTGTTTCTCCTATCTTGAACAAAAGTAACAAAATAAAAATAAAAAACTATAAAACAGTTGACACTTGTAACGTATAACTTATATACTATGAGTTGATACTGTTTTTAACTTTATCGGGATTGTAGTTCAATTGGTTAGAGCACCGCCCTGTCACGGCGGAAGTTGCGAGTTCGAGTCTCGTCAGTCCCGTTTAAAATTAAGAGAGTAACAAAGCTTTAATAATAATATTAACAATATTATTATTAAAGCTTTGTTACTCGCCTTGGATTTTCAAAAGTGCAAAACCTAATGAAAGACCTAATAATGTCATAAAAAATGATGTGCTTGCTGCACTAATAATTTCTGCATTAGCAAATGGGAAAATTTTTAATAGTAATTCCATAATTGTTAAACGTTTTAAATTTTATAAAGTTTTTATCCTTAAAAACCATTTCGAGCCCAGACAACCAAAGCTAATGTGAAAGTAAACATAGTCATTAATCCAGCCCAACCTAAACTTATAATATCCATATTTTTTTTAATTTAATGTAAATTTATATAATTTAAAAGGGTTTAAAAATCCTTTTAAATTATTATGATTTAATATTAATTAAATACTATTTACCCAATCGACATCAACATTCTCAATAATTAAAGATGAATTATAAATTTGTAAAATAATTAATAAAAATACTAAAAATGCTGCCATTACAACTCCCATAACAGGAGTTGTTCCCCATCCTGGGGCAACTTTACCATATTCAGCATTTAATGGGCGTAAAATTTCCCCTAATCGTGTTCTTAATGCCATAAAAAGTATTTTATAATTTTTAATAAGTTAATTTTTGTGTTGCATGTTATATAATACTTAATTGTTAATTTAAATAATTAAGTATTATATAACATGGAAACAGCAACTATTATTGTAATTTTTGTATCAAGTTTACTTTTAGGTATCACAACGTATTCGATATATACATCGTTTGGACCGGCTGCTAAAAATTTACGAGATCCTTTTGAAGAACATGAAGACTAAAAAATAAAGCCATAGATTTGGCTTTATTTTTTAATAATTCTAGGTGTTTCTCGGAAAAATACTGCAAAGAAAAGTACCATTAAAGTACCAATAAGTAAAAATGTATAAACTAAAGCTTCCATTATTTAATCCTATTTAATTTTTAATACATTTTGAAAAAATCAAGATTATAACCTGATAATTTATACCGCACCTTGCTTTTTAGTACTTTTATCACCAAGTTTTTGGAAAGCACCAAATTCAACTTGTTCAGTCACTTCGGCGCCAATACCAGTGAATACATCACGGAAGATAGTTCGACCACCATGCCATAAATGACCAAAGAAAAATAATAAAGCAAAATTAGCATGACCAAACGTATACCAACCTCTTGGACTACTACGGAATACTCCATCAGATTCTAAGCTAGCTCTATCGAATTCAAAAACTTCTCCTAATTGTGCTTTCCGAGCAAATTTCTTAACAGTCGGAGCATCTTTAAATGTTTGACCATTTAATTTCCCACCGTAAAAATCAACAGTCACACCAACTTGTTCAATACTGTATTTTGATTCTGCACGACGGAATGGAATATCTGCTCGAATGATACCATCTTTATCGACTAAAATAACTGGGAAAGTTTCAAAGAATGCTGGCATTCGTCTTACAGTTAATTCACGACCTTCTTTATCGCGGAAAATTGGATGACCTAGCCAAGCTTCTGCAATACCATCTCCTTTATTCATAGCACCTGCTCGGAATAACCCACCTTTGGCAGGATTATTTCCGATGTAATCATAAAAAGCTAATTTATCAGGAATTCGTGACCAAGCTTGGCTCTCAGATAAACCTTCACTAACAGAGGTTTCTACTTGGCGTTCAATTTCTTGCTGAAAATAACCACTATCCCATTGGTAACGAGTGGGACCAAATAACTCTATAGGAGTTGCTGCAGCGCCATACCACATTGTACCTGATGTAATAAAAGCAGCAAAAAAGACAGCAGAAATACTACTAGATAATACTGTTTCAATATTACCCATTCTTAATGCTCTGTATAGTCTTTGTGGTGGACGAACTGTTAAATGAAAAATTCCCGCAAAAATACCGAATATACCGGCTGCTATATGATGAGCAGCTATTCCACCGGGATTAAACGGATTAAATCCATCAGCTCCCCATGAAGGAGCTACTGGTAAAACTTTTCCAGTAATTCCATAAGCATCAGATACCCAGATGCCAGGTCCAAATAAACCTGTTACATGAAATGCACCGAAACCAAAACACAATAAACCAGATAAGAATAAATGAATCCCAAATATTTTAGGCAAGTCTAAAGCAGGTTCTCCAGTACGAGGATCACGGAATAATTCTAAATCCCAATATACCCAATGCCAAATTGCAGCTAAAAAACATAAACCCGATAAAATGATGTGTGATAAAGCTACCCCTTCAAAACTCCAAAGCCCTGGGTTTGATACACTTTCTCCAGTTATGCTCCAACCACCCCAAGAATCAGTAATTCCTAGTCGAGCCATAAATGGCATAACAAACATTCCTTGACGCCACATAGGATTTAATACAGGATCTGATGGATCAAACACAGCTAATTCATATAATGCCATTGATCCAGCCCAACCTGAAACTAATGATGTATGCATTAAATGTACTGCAATTAATCTACCAGGATCATTTAAGACAACCGTATGAACACGATACCATGGTAATGCCATAGGAATTTATTCCTTCATATAAATATAATGGTTTTTGACTTTCTTACAACTAAACTATAACCAATAGTCAGCTATAATATTATTATAAGTGAATATAATAAAAATTATTTAATTTAATAAAGTTAATTAAAAATTAAAATTAATTAACTTTATTAAATTCAAGTAATTTTTCTCTTAAGACTAATTAATTAGTTTTACTAAAGAGTTTTTTACTTTCTGTAATAGCTTCTTTTAAAGCACTTTCAGCTTCTTCTGTAAACTGATTTGTTGTTCGAACAATTTCTAAAAATGATTTTTGCGATGTTTCTAAATAAGAAAGTAAACTTGCACAATAGCCTTTTACATCACTTACTTCTAAGTCATCTAATTCTCCATTAATACCTGTATAAATTAAAGCAACTTGTTGCCCTACAGATAATGGAGAATTTTGTGGTTGTTTTAGAACTTCACGTAATCGTGTTCCTCTCGCTAATTGTTTTTGGGTAGCTTCATCTAAATCAGATGCAAATTGAGAAAAAGCTTCTAATTCAGCAAATTGCGCTAATTCTAATTTTAATTTTCCAGCCACTTTTTTCATTGCTTTGGTTTGTGCTGCTGAGCCTACTCGTGATACTGAAATACCTACATTAATAGCCGGTCGAATACCCGAATTAAATAAATCGTTTGATAAAAAGATTTGGCCATCGGTAATTGATATAACATTCGTTGGAATATATGCTGAAACATCACTAGCTTGTGTTTCAATAATAGGTAATGCAGTCATACTACCACCACCTAATTCATCACTAAGTTTAGCGGCACGTTCTAATAAACGTGAATGTAAATAAAAAACATCACCAGGATACGCTTCCCGCCCAGGAGGTCGACGAAGTAATAATGACATTTGTCGATATGCCATTGCCTGTTTTGTTAAATCATCGTAGATTATTAAAGTAGCTTGACCTTTATACATAAAATATTCTGCCAAAGCTGCTCCAGAATACGGTGCGATATATTGTAATGTAGCCGGATCATTCGCACTAGCAGAAACAATAATTGTATATGACATAGCATTTTTTTCTTCTAGTACATTTACAACTTGAGCAACTGTTGAAGCTTTTTGTCCTACACCAACATAAACACAAACAACATTTTCAGTTTGTTGGTTAATAATGGTATCTACAGCAATTGATGTTTTGCCTGTTTGTCGGTCACCAATAATTAATTCGCGTTGTCCTCGCCCAATTGGGATCATTGCATCAATAGATGTAATTCCCGTTTGTAAAGGTTCACAAACTGATTTACGACTAATAATACCCGGAGCCATCGATTCTACTAAACGAGTCTCTGATGTACTAATATCACCTTTACCATCTATCGGTGTACCTAGTGCGTTTATAACACGACCTAAAAACCCGTCACCTACTGGGATTTGAGCAATCTTTCCAGTTGCTTTTACGGTCCCTCCTTCTAAAATTTGTCGACCATTACCCATTAATACTACACCAACATTATCATTTTCTAAGTTTAATGCAATACCAATTGTTTTGTCTTCAAATTCTAAAAGCTCACCACTCATAACTTGCTCAAGTCCATAGACACGGGCAATACCATCACCTACTTGTAAGACAGTACCAATATTATCGACTTTAACGTCTTGATCATATTTTTCAATTTGTTGGCGGATAATACTACTAATTTCGTCTGGACGAATATTTATCATTGTATTATTTTTAAGATAAAAAGTTAATAAAAGATTTTAGTTGTTATTAAATTTCTAAAACAGTATCTAGATGATTTGCTAATTTTTGTAGCTGATTTTTTACTGTAAAATCAATTACTTTTGAATTAGTTTTAATTAAAAAGCCACCAATAAGACTAGAGTCAATATTAATAATTAATCTAATTTCTCTTGCTTTTGTTAATTCTTTAAGCTTTTTAATTAATTCATTTTTTTGTTTATTAGTAAATGCAAATGCTGTCGAAATTTCGATCATTCTAATAGAAGCTAATTGATAGACTAATTTTAAGTAATTATCAATAACAGCTTGTAATAAATTAATTCGGTCTCGATTAATTAAAACAATTAAAAATTTAAAAGTTTCATTATTGATGTTCGGTTTTAAAATTGTTGTTACAATTTCCCGTTTTGCATCTAGACTTACAAGTGGATTATTTAAATAATCCTTTAACTCGTCAGCTTTTAATAAAAAAACTTCTAAGTTTTGAAAATCTGCGGTAATTTGATGCATAATATTTTCTTGGACCGAAAAATCATAAAGTGCACGAGCATAAGGAGCTGCAATTTTTGATGCTAAAGGATTCGTACTCATAACAAATCTCCTTTTAGTTTATTAATAGTTTCATTAATTAACGATGTTGCTCTTTTCTGTGGTCCAAATGTTTGTTGAGCTTGCATAGCAGTACGTTTAAGTACTAAAAAGATTATTTGTTGTTTAATTTCAAGAAATATTTGTCGTTCTTTCGAACGAAATGTTGCTAACGCACGATTAAACCGAGTACTAAGATCTTTTTTCGATTGTGAAACATCTGATTCTAATAAAGCTTTTTTTGTTACTATTGTTTCAGTTTTAATTTCGTTTATAATAACATTTGCTTGTGTTAACTGTTTTTTTGCTTCACTCAGTCTTGTATTTGCCTCATTTAATCTTTCTTCAGCATCTTGAACACTAGTTACAATGTCATTTTTACGTTTTTCTAATATAGATCCTAAGAAATCTCGGCCTACGTAAACTAAAATAACGATTAACGTAATAATATTAATTACACCTGTTTCTAAAATATCGAGGTTTAAACTAATACTATTATTTTCGGCAATTAATGTAAAAATTTGATCAAAATTTTCCATGTTTTAGAGTTTTTATGTAAACTATTCGTTTATAATAAAGGAAAATTACCCATAACAAAAAATTTAAATCGATAATTTTGTTTCAATTTTCTGACATAATGATTGAACAATATTGTCTAAACTATTAATAGCTATATTTTTTTTCTCTGTAAGATCTGCTGTAATAGTATCTAATAAGTTATCAATATATTTTTGAGAGATATTTAGTTCAATCTCTAAAATTTCTTTATGAATTTTTTGCGAATTTGTAATTTCTAATTGTGCTTCTTTACGTACAGTAGTCAATTCTTGTTCGTATTGTGCTGTTAATTTATTTGCCTCAGCTACAATTTCTGAAGCTTTTGCAAGATTATTTAAAATATATTCATTACGCTCTGTGATAACAGTTAATAAAGGACTATATAATAATATATTTAGAACAACCATCAATAATAAAAATTGAATAGCTACAAGTGGTAAAGTTGCATTAATATCAAATAATCCTCCTGGTCCATTTATTTCTGAACTGGAAATTAATATTGAAAAATTAACCATATACAATCTATATTTTCACTATAGAATTAAATTTTTAGAATCGATATAGTCAATGAATATTCGACTATATCTATCGTTTTAAAAGTTCAACATGGATTAACCATTAAATGGATTAGCAAATAATAAAGCTAATGCTACAACTAAACCATAAATTGTTAAAGCTTCCATGAAAGCTAAACTTAATAATAAAGTACCACGAATTTTGTTTTCAGCTTCTGGTTGACGTGCAATCCCTTCAACAGCTTGTCCAGCAGCGTTACCTTGACCAATACCAGGACCAATAGCAGCTAAACCAATCGATAAACCAGCAGCTATAACAGAAGCAGCAGAAATAATAGAATCCATAATAAACCTTAATTAATAAATATAAATATAATTTTAGAAAAATCTAGTTTAATTTTAATGTAATAATTTACTCTAAAGCTTCTGCAATATAAGCAGCTGCTAAAGTTGAGAAAATTAAAGCTTGTACTGAACCAGCAAAAATACCTAACATCATAATTGGTAATGGAATTACCAATGGTACTAAGGATGTTAATACAGAAATTGTTAGCTCATCAGCAAGAACATTTCCGAATAATCGAAAACTTAATGATAGTGGTTTTGTAAAATCTTCTAAAATATTAATTGGTAGAAGAAGTGGAATAGGTTGAATATAACGTTTGAAATATCCTAATCCTTTTTTGCTTAAACCAGCATAAAAATATGCCAAAGAGGTTAATAATGCTAATGCGACAGTAGTATTAATATCATTTGTAGGAGCTGCAAACTCTCCTTCTGGTAATTTTATCAGTTTCCAAGGAATAAGAGCACCTACCCAATTACAACCAAAAATAAATAAGAATAAGGTTCCAATGAATGGGATCCAATCTCTATAGAAACTTTCACCTAACTGATCTTTGGCAATTCCAGTGACAAAGTCTAAAGCGGCTTCCATAAAGTTTTGCCAAGGATGTGGAATCCGATTTGGATTGTTGGCTCCAAGTACAGAAAAAATTAGTAAAAGAGCTACTACAAACCATATCACAGCTAAAACTTGTCCATGAACTAGAAAACCCGCAATATTCCAGTAAAAGTGTTTTCCTACTTCTGCCTCCGCTAATAATGTAAACGTACTTGAATAAAAATTATCTGGGTACATATAATTTAACTAATTTAGTAAATTACCCAATATTAAAAAATATACAGGAACAATAGATATTATAATCGTTTTCTATGATTAATAGGTTAATTTTTATTTAAAAGCTTTCTTTTAGCCAATCATATCCTTTAAGTTCAATTTCTTTAACTAATTCTAAATTCCCCGTTTTTATGATTTTTCCATCTTGAAGTATATGAACATAAGTTGGTTTTACATAATCTAATAATCGTTGGTAATGCGTTATTAAAATTATTGCTTTATTCTCATTCATAAAATTATTAATAACTTTTGAAACTATTTTTAAACCATCAATATCTAAACCAGAATCAATTTCATCCAAAATAGATAATTCTGAATCTAAAGCTAACATCTGCAGAATTTCGTTCCTCTTTTTCTCCCCTCCAGAAAATCCTTCATTAACACATCTTTCACCAAAATCATCATTAATTGGTAATTCCAAAATTTGTGCTGTTTGAAAAACAAAATTAAGCATATCAATCCAATTATCTCCACAACTAAGATTAACAGAATTATCTTTATGTGAACGATGAATAAATTCAAAAAAAGAATCATTTGTAACACCAGGAAGTTCAATAGGGTATTGAAAAGCTAGAAATATACCTAAACGTGCTCGTTCATCCGGTTCTAACTCTAAAATACTTTTACCCTTAAAAAATATTTCTCCTTTATTTATTTTGTAATTTGGGTGTCCAGCAATAATTTTAGAAAATGTACTTTTACCAGATCCATTTGGACCCATTATAGCATGAATTTCCCCTTTATTTATTTTTAAATTTAAGTTTTTTAAGACCTCCGTTGATCCTACGCTAGCTTTTAAATTTTCAATTTCTAAAATAGGTATGTTTGTATTCATTATCCAATAGTTCCTTCTAATTTTAAGCGTAATAAATAATCTGCTTCTACTGAAAATTCTAAAGGTAGCTTATTAAAAACTTCTTGACAGAATCCACTAATTAACATGGTCAACGCTTCTTCATGTGGAATACCTCTTTGCAAACAATAAAAAATTTGATCCTCAGCAACGCTACCAACACTTGCTTCATGTTCAATTTTTGTTATAGGATTTCGAACAGAAATATAAGGAATAGTATTTGAAATAGCTGAATTTCCTATTAGTAACGAATCACATTGTGAATAATTTCGGGCTCCTTGAGCTTTTCGAGTAACTTTTACTGATCCTCGATAAATATTTTTAGATTTTCCTGCGCAAATTCCTTTTGAAATAATCCGACTCCGACTATTTTTACCAACATGAAGCATTTTACTTCCAGTATCCGTTTGTTGATATTCTCGTGTAAAAGCTACAGAATAAAATTCTCCTTGAGATTCCGAACCTACAAGAAAACAAGACGGATATTTCCAAGTTATTCCAGAACCTGTTTCAACTTGTGTCCATGATATTTTTGAATTATGACCAAGACATAACCCACGTTTTGTTACAAAATTCATAACACCACCCATTGAATAATCGTCACCAATAAACCAATTTTGAACGGTTGAATATTTTATCTCCGCATTATCATAAGTAATTAATTCAACAACTGCCGCATGAAGTTGATTATCGTCATATTGTGGTGCGGTACAACCTTCTAAATAACTTAGATAACTATTTTCTTTAGTAATAATAAGTGTTCGTTCAAATTGGCCACTTTTAGGTTCATTTATACGAAAATATGTCGATAGTTCAAAGGGGCATATAGTATTTTTTGGGACGTAACAAAAAGAACCGTCGGTAAAAACAGCAGAATTTAATGTTGAATAATAATTATCGCCAATTGGAACAGCTCTTCCTAGATGTGTTTTAATTAACTCTGGATATTCCCAAGCTGCTTCAGAAATGGAAGTAAAAATAATTTTTAATGAACTAAGTTCTTGTTTATAAGTTGTACCTATTGAAGTACTATCGAAAACAGCATCAACTGCTACATTTGCTAATCGTTTTTGTTCAGTTAATGGAATACCTAATTTTTCAAAAGTTTTTAATAATTCTGGATTAGCTTCATCAAGACTTTTTAATTGTTTTTCTTGTTTAGGTGCAGAATAATAGACAATATCTTGAAAATTAATCTCTGGGAATTGAAGATCTGACCATTCTGGATGTTTCATTTTTTTCCACTTTTTATATGCTCGCAAACGAAATTTTAATAATAATTCTGGTTCATTCTTTTTTTTTGTAATTAAGTAAATTATTTCTTCGTTTAATCCTTTTTGAATTTTATCACTTTCTATATTTGTTGAAAATCCATATTTATATTTTTGATTTACGAATTCTGTTAGATCATTATTTTTTAATTTTTCATTCATAGTATGACAATTTAAGCTTTTTGACTAAATTATATTTAAAGGTATTAATTAATAATTTGTAAATATTATTATAAATAAATTATTTTAGTAGTTCAAAGGAAGTGTTAATTAAAATTATTCTTTTTAGTTATAAAATTTATAAATAAAATACCCTTTTTATAAGGTTAAACTAATGTTATAATTATTAGTAAGGTTGTTAACAAAATTCAACCGATAGAGCTAATTAATACTAATTAGTAAAATATCTATTATATATTGCCTTTTTATTTTTAAGGAGAAATAAATGTCTCAATCTGTATCAGAACGGACTCGAATTAAAAGTGACCGTTACGAATCTGGTGTAATTCCATATGCTAAAATGGGTTACTGGGATGCTTCATACGCAGTAAAAGATACTGATGTTCTTGCATTATTCCGTATTACACCACAACCAGGTGTAGATCCCGTAGAAGCTGCAGCTGCTGTTGCAGGTGAATCTTCTACAGCTACATGGACTGTTGTTTGGACTGATTTATTAACAGCTTGTGATCGTTACCGTGCTAAAGCTTATCGTGTAGATCCAGTTCCTAACACTACAGATCAATATTTTTCTTTTATCGCATATGAATGTGATTTATTTGAAGAAGGCTCATTAGCGAATTTAACTGCTTCTATTATTGGTAATGTTTTTGGTTTTAAAGCTGTATCAGCTTTACGTTTAGAAGATATGCGTATTCCTCATTCATACTTAAAAACATTCCAAGGTCCTGCTACAGGGATTGTTGTTGAACGTGAACGTTTAAACAAATATGGTGCGCCATTATTAGGTGCTACTGTAAAACCTAAATTAGGTCTTTCTGGTAAAAACTATGGTCGTGTAGTATATGAAGGATTAAAAGGTGGTTTAGACTTCTTAAAAGATGATGAGAATATTAACTCACAACCATTTATGCGTTGGAGAGAGCGTTTCTTATATTGTATGGAAGGTATTAACCGTGCTTCAGCAGCTACTGGAGAAGTTAAAGGTTCTTATCTAAACATTACAGCTGCAACTATGGAAGAACTTATTAAGCGTGCTGATTATGCTAAAGAATTAGGTTCTGTAATTGTAATGATTGATTTAGTTTTAGGTTATACAGCAATTCAATCTGCTGCTATCTGGGCACGTGAAAATGATATGGTTTTACATTTACATCGTGCAGGTAACTCAACATATGCTCGTCAAAAAAATCATGGTATTAATTTCCGTGTAATTTGTAAATGGATGCGTATGTCTGGTGTAGATCATATTCATGCTGGTACTGTTGTTGGTAAATTAGAGGGTGATCCTTTAATGATTAAAGGTTTCTATGATACTTTACGTTTAACAGAATTATCTGTAAATTTACCTTATGGTCTTTTCTTTGAAATGGATTGGGCTAGTTTACGTAAATGTATGCCGGTAGCTTCTGGTGGTATTCATTGTGGTCAAATGCATCAATTAGTTTATTACTTAGGTGATGACGTTGTATTACAATTTGGTGGTGGTACAATTGGTCACCCTGATGGTATTCAAGCAGGTGCAACAGCGAATCGTGTAGCTTTAGAAGCTATGGTATTAGCTCGTAATGAAGGTGCTGATTACTTCAATCCACAAGTAGGTCCTCAAATTTTACGTGATGCAGCGAAAACTTGTGGTCCTTTACAAACAGCATTAGATCTATGGAAAGATATTAGTTTCAACTATACTTCTACAGATACTGCTGATTTCTCTGAAACAGCTACAGCAAACGTATAATTAAGTTACTTTTAACCAAATTTAAAGGAGTATTTGAATAGTGAGACTTACACAAGGTTGCTTCTCTTTCTTACCAGATTTAACTGACCAACAAATTGAAAAACAAATTGCTTATGCAATTTCAAGAGGCTGGGCGATGAATGTTGAATGGACTGATGATCCACATCCTCGCAATAGCTATTGGGATTTATGGGGTTTACCATTATTTGACATTAAGGACGTTGGTTCTGTAATGTATGAATTAAATGAAGCTCGTAAAGCATGTCCAAATGGTTATATTCGTATGAATGCTTTTGATGCTAGTTATGGTGTTGAAAGTTGCGTTATGTCTTTTATCGCAAGCCGTCCAGCTAATGAACCAGGTTTCTACTTAGATCGTACAGATGGACCAGGTCGTCAAATTATTTACTCTATTAAGAGTTATAGTGTTCAAGCAAATCCAGAAGGTAGCCGTTACTAAGTTTTCATAGTAATCTATCTAGGTAAATTATTGCTATAGTGATAAACTATAGCAATAATTTATTATTATTTTTTAATTTTATTCGATATCATCGACTGATACATAAATGAAAAACAAGGCCATGCTAAATGCTGGAAAAATAAGCCCAACAAGAGGAACAAAAATTGAAGGTAAAATAGCTGCTGTCATATTAATATTTCTTCTATAATTTTAAAAATTAATAATACTAATAATTCATTATTAGTATTATTAATTGTATTTAAAAATTACCTAGAATCGAAAAAAATCTTTATACCAATCAATTTTTTAATTATTTTTATAGTAAAATTAATAATATTAAATTTAAAATATTTAATATTATCAATTTTTTATCTCTATAAGGTTTTTAATTATGGAAAGTTTACTATTATCTCGTTTACCAGAAGCATATATTGCTTTTAGTCCTATTGTTGATGTATTACCGATTATTCCAGTCTTCTTTTTATTATTAGCTTTTGTTTGGCAAGCTGCTATTGGGTTTAGATAAATTTAGAAATAAAGTAACGAAATTTTTATAGTAAAATTAATTTAAGTTTACATTAGCAAAACGATTCAATTTTTAAAATTACAGTTTATATCCCATATATTTATATCTCTTTATTAATAAATAAAAAAATGGTAGAACCTTTATTATCGGGTATTGTGTTAGGTATGATTACTGTATCTGCTTTCGGCCTTTTTGTTGCAGCTTTTTTACAATACAAACGTGGTAATCAATTTGAAATTTAGTAAATTAAATATGACCTATTATTAAGTAAAAGGTCATATTTAATTTAGGCTAGACATTAATTACCAACTGGATTTTTTAACGCCAGGTAATAAACATTGGTGTGCCATTTCCCGAAGAACATGACGAGATATACCAAAATCTCTATAAAATCCTCTAGGTCGCCCTGTTTTCCAACATCTATTTCTTATCCGAATTTTAGCACTATTTCGGGGTAATTTTTGTATTTTAAAATGAATTTCTAATTTTAAATTAAAATCTTTTGTATTATTATATTCCTGTAATAAAAGTTGACGTTTTAGTTTATATTTATTGTAAAGTCTAATACGTTTTTTTTCACGTTGAATCATGCTTTTTTTTGCCATAAAACTTTTCAAATTTATATTATTTAAAACTTTTTTAAATTAACTATAAATATAAATAGTTAAAAATTTAATATGAGTTATTTTATTGTATAGTTAAAAAGTTTAGATAGCAAGAGATTCGATTTATAAATAGAAATTAATCATTAAAAAGAAATTAATTAAATTTTGAAATATATGGTGCATTTTTCTCTGGAAGAATTGTATAAGTACTCAATAATGTACGGAATTCTGCTCCATCAATTGTTTCTGAGTCTAATAATTTTTCGACAACCAAATCAATAATTACTCGATTATCTAAGATGATTTCAATCGCTTTTTGTTCACAATAATTTATAATTTTACATACTTGTTCATCAATTCGATCAGCGATACTTTCTGCATATTCGCTTCCTTGAACCATACCTCCCCCTAAAAAAACTTGTCCACTATTTTCATCTTCTAAAGCTAAGGGTCCAATATTAGACATACCAAATCTTGTAACCATTTGTCGAGCTAAATTTGTAACTTGTTGTAAATCACTACTTGCACCTGTTGTAACTTCGGGATCTCCAAAAATAACTTGTTCAGCTGCTCGACCACCTAATGTTGTAATAATACGTGCTAATAGTTCAGAACGTGATAATAAACTTTGGTCCTCTTCGGGTGTAAACCAGGTTAAACCTTTTGCAGCACCTCGTGGTGTTATTGTTATTTTTTCAACTTCATCGTGCGATTTTAATACAGAACCTGTAATTGCATGACCAACTTCATGATATGCTATTAACCGTTTATTTTTTGTATCATCCATGGAAGTTCCTTCGATACCACCGATTATTCGATCGGCAGCTTCGTTTACTTCGTTTTTACTAATTGCTGATTTTTTATAACGAGTTGCTAAAATAGCAGCTTCATTTAATAAGTTTGCTAAATCTGCACCAGAAAATCCAGGTGTACGATTAGCTAATTGAACTAATGATACGTCTTTACCTATGGGTTTATTACGAGCATGAACTTTTAAAATACCAATTCGACCTAAGCGATCAGGTAAATTTACTGTGACTTGTCTATCAAATCTACCAGGCCGTAGCAAGGCAGAGTCTAAAATATCGGCTCTATTTGTTGCACCTACAACAATAACCCCTTTATTTTCTTTAAAGCCGTCCATTTCAGTTAATAACTGATTTAATGTTTGTTCACGTTCATCATTTCCTCCACCAACTCCAGCACCTCGCTCACGTCCAACGGCATCTATTTCATCAATAAATACAATACAAGGTGCATTTTCTGAAGCTTTTTTAAATAAATCACGAACTCGCGCAGCACCGATCCCAATAAACATTTCGACAAATTCTGAACCTGCGACACTGAAAAATGGAACATCAGCTTCATTAGCTATCGCTTTTGCTAAAAGAGTTTTTCCCGTTCCAGGAGGTCCGACTAAAAGAATCCCTTTTGGTATTTTTGCCCCTACAATCGTATATTTATCAGGTTGTTTTAAAAATGATACAATCTCTTCAAATTCTGCTTTTGCTTCATCAATACCTGCAATATCGTTAAATCCAACTCCTGTATCTGGTCTTCTTTCAAATCTTGCCGTTGATTTTCCTAAACTCATAGGAGACGAATTGGCATTTTCGGAATTTTGGAAAAAATAAAATAACCCACCAACAAATAATATTGGTAGTAATATATTACTTGCTAATGTTATTAAGAAATTTTTATTTTCTACTGGATGTGCATCAAAATCAATATTATATTCTTTTAATTTTGAAATTAATTGTGATGCGCCTACAGGAATTTCAACTCGAATAATTTGTGGTCGATTTCCTAATTCAGGACTAGAAGCTTCTACAATAGCATTTCTACTATTATCATATAAATCAACTTGTTTAACCCAACCCATTTCTAAATATTCTAAAAAACGACCATAGGTCATTCTAGAATTAACAAGATTCTGATTAAATTCTCTATTAGAGTTTGAGGTCGAATTAGTATTTAGATCATTGGAATTAAATTGTTTTACTCCTATTAAAAGGAGTCCTACAAGAATCAAGGCAAAAAGTGTATTTCTGATAAGATTTCGCCACATAGTATAATTCAATTAATATTTGTAAATTTTAAAAATTAGTTTTGCTAATGTTATACCATAAAATTAATTATCAAACCAACAACATTATACGTAATTTTTTAAAAATTTTAAAAATGAATAAATTTTTTTCTAATAATAAGCATATTATTTTAACAATTTGGAATAATTTACTTAAATAAGAACTCAATATTAAAATTTTCTTAATAATCTTATCTTAATAGACTAATATAATAATTTAGTAAGCTAGCTATTAGTTTTCTAAATTATTATATTTAAGATTTGCATTAGAATTTATGATTAATCGTGGATCAAAAGTTAAAATTCTGAGAAAAGAATCATATTGGTTTAATCAAACGGGAACAGTCGCAACTGTAGATCAAAGTGGAATTCGTTATCCTGCTGTTGTTAGATTTGAAAATGTTAATTATAGTGGGACAAATACGAATAATTTTGCTCTGAATGAATTAATTGAAGTTGAAACAAAATCAGAAAAATAAATTATCTATTTCGTTTTTTAAATGGAATATAAAAAGTAGCGTTATTTAAACTAAAATTGCTCTACTTTTATATTTTTGATAGTATTTTTTAATTAAAATTTTCAATAAAGTAACATGGTATGACACATTATCCTCAAATTGGAAAGTCAGCACCAAATTTTATAACTGTTGGTGTTTATAAAAAAAAATTGGGTAAAATTCGTCTTTCAGATTATCGCGGTAAGAAATATGTTGTTCTGATTTTTTATCCAGCTAATTTTACACCTGTATCACCTACTGAATTAATTGCATTAAGTGATCGTATTAAAGAATTTAGAAAATTATCAACTCAAATTCTTGCTATTTCAGTTGATAGTCCATTTTCTCATTTACGTTATCTTCTTTCCAGTCGGGATCAAGGTGGATTAGAGGGTTTAAATTATCCATTGGTTTCCGATTTAACACAAACAATTAGTAATGACTATAAATTACTTACTGAGGATGGTATGGCTTTGCCTGGATTATTCATTATTGACAAGCAAGGAGTGATTCAATATTATAATGTTAATAATTTATTGTGTGGCAGAAGTATTAATGAAATTCTTCGTATTTTAAAATCAATTCAATATATTAAAGAGCATCCCGGACAAGCCTGTCCCGTAGAGTGGCAATCGGGTGATCAATTTTTATATTCACATCCTTTAAAATCAACTCTTTATTTTAAAGAATTTTACTCTTCTGAAAAAAATTAAAAATTTATGCCAAAATTAAAAACTCGAAAAGCAGCTCAAAAAAGATATAAAAGAACTGGGACTGGTAATTTTTTGCGCCGTCACGCTTTTAAAGGTCATCTTTTATGTAAAAAATCTAATACTCAGAAACGGAAATTATCTCAAACAATTTGTGTAAGTACTAGTGATAGTAAACCTATTAAATTAATGTTACCTTATTAAAAAGAATGGTCAGAGTTAAACGAGGGAATGTAGCTCGAAAACGTCGGAATAAAATATTACAGCTTGCAAAAGGTTACCGTGGCGCTCATTCTCGACTTTTTCGAGTAGCAAATCAACAAGTTATGAAAGCTTTACGCTACTCGTTTGTAGGTAGAAAACAAAAGAAACGTACATTTAGAAAAATTTGGATTACTAGAATTAATGCCGCCTCAAAATTAAATAATTTATCTTATAGTAAATTAATACATAATTTAAAAAAATCAAATATTGATCTAAATCGAAAAATGTTATCACAAATTGCTATTTTAGATACCCAAACATTTAATAAATTAGTCACACTTTCTAACTAATATTTATCAATAATAGTTCAGTACCAAATAAAATCAGATTTCTAGATTAATTTATTAAATAATGAAAATTGACTAAGTCAATTTTCATTATTTAATAAATTAATCTAACTTTTCAAGTTTCTGTTAACGATTCTAACTATAATATAATTTAGAAAGTTAGTATAAACGTATGATTTTATGAGTATAGATGAAGATTTAGAAAAATTACTTGATAATTTACCATTTTTTATTCAAGAAAATTTAAATAATCATGCAAATAAAGACAAACTTATTGAAATTGTAATGGATTTAGGGCGGCGGCCTGAAGCTCGTTTTACCAACGGTTCAGAATACTTATCTCAAAAGATTGTATCATGGCAAGATATTGATTATATAACAAAAAGAATTAGTCATTTTAGTAATGAGAATAGGGCAGGGATAGAACGAACACTTCATCGTATAAGCTGTATTAGAAACCGTCAATCTTTAATAAATGGATTAACTTGTCGTGTTGGTCGTGCCATTTTTGGTACAATTAGCATAATTCGTGATTTATTAGAATCAGGACAATCCATTTTAATTTTAGGGAAACCTGGAGTAGGTAAAACTACAATTATTCGTGAAATTGCTAGGGTTTTATCAGATGAAATGGAAAAAAGAGTCATTATTGTTGATACATCTAATGAGATAGCAGGAGATAGTGATATTCCTCATTTTGGAATTGGTCGTGCACGTCGTATGCAAGTCGCAAAAACCGAATTTCAACATCAAATAATGATTGAAGCCGTTGAGAATCATATGCCCGAAATAATTATTATCGACGAAATTGGAACCGAACTGGAAGCTCTTGCAGCCCGTACTATTGCTGAAAAAGGTGTACAACTTGTAGGTACAACGCATGGAAATTGTTTAGAAAATCTAATTAAAAATCCTTCTTTAGCTGATTTAATTGGGGGCATTCAATATGTTACCTTAAGTGATGATGAAGCAAAAAGACGGGGAACACAAAAAAGTATTTTAGAACGAAAGGCTTACCCAGCTTTTCAAATAGCTATTGAAATCAATCAACAAAACTCTTGGACTATTCATGAAAACATAAAAAATTCTATTGATTTAATCTTACGTGGTAACTATAATGTTTCTCAAATTCGCCAACTATTAACAAATGAGAAAACGCGTTTAAAATATAAAAAATTTCAAACAAATTCTCTTTCACTTTTTAAAACGTCTAGTTTTTTGAAAAATAGTTCAATTTCAAATATCAATAATTGGACAATTTTAATGCAACAAAGTCAAATAAGAGCACGTAATTTAAAAACTAAAAAATTAGTAATTTATACGTATTCATTGTCCAATAATTTAATTAAAGAAGCAGCTCGTAAACTCGGACTTAAAATTCGATTAACAAAAGAAATTAAACAAGCAAGTATTGTTATTGGTTTAAAAAAACACTTGAAGCAAAATCTTAAATTAAAAAAATTAGCAAAACAAAGAATTATTCCAATATACACTCTTAATAGAGCTAGTATTTATCAAGTAATTAAATTATTCCAATCTTTAACGTGCTAAAAAATTTCTTTAAGTATTATTTATTATTTTATAGTATAATGTAGGTAAAATATATACGTTATATTAATATTTTTAAGTAATAATTATATACATATAAAGGAAAAATCTTATGGCAGAAGATAATCTTACAAAACTACAAAATATTGTCGGTGTTCAATTAGGTATAGAACCTAGTAGTGTAAAACCGGAAGCAAATTTTACAAAAGAATTAGGGGCTGATTCATTAGACGTTGTAGAATTAGTTATGGCATTTGAAGAAGCTTTTGAAATAGATATTAATGATGAAGCTGCTGGGGAAATCGTTACTGTCCAAGATGCTTTAGATTATATTGAAGGAAACTGGAAAAAAGATTAATGATAACTTTAATTATATAAGCGTTTAAACTCTAACTATTATATTAAATAATTTGTTAGAGTTTAAAATTTTCTTTTGAATTTTATTTTAATCTTTTAATTTATTGCTTTAGTTAATATGGTTTAAGCTGAGACTATAGGTAAGAAAAAATATATCTAAATAAAAAAAGGTTGCTAAACTTATTTCATTTATGATATTATATTTATGTCTTCTACTTGGTAGAATAATAGTAAGTTTATCGGGATATAGCTCAGTTTGGTAGAGTACCTGCTTTGGGAGCAGGGTGCCGTAGGTTCAAATCCTTCTATCCCGATAATTATATACTACTTTATAATACTATTCGAAGATAATTCTTAGTTAATTTATTTAAATGAGGTAAATGTTAATGACATTGATAGAAAGCGAAGCTTTAACTATGACTCACCAGCTTTTAGCACTTACTCGCAGTTCTCACGATAATGCCGAGTCGGTAAAAAGCTATTTAGAAATTTTTTTTCCAAAAAGTGTAGGTTTTAACGGGCCCTCTATGTCTTTTTATAGGGACAATGTCGAAGGTTACTATAATTTTATTGTTACGCAAAAAAATCCATTATTTCTACCTAATTGGGTTTCAGAAATAATTCAAATTTTTGGAAATCAACATATCAATACAAGCAATTTACGAACAGTGCAAGAATGGACTTTCGGATTTTTAAATAAATTTAGAATATTATGTGAAATACGGGCTGCTATGTGGTGGTGGCTTATGTTTAACCCTTATCAAGAACCATTTAATACATTAAGAGTTTTAACAGAATGGTATTTAACAGCATTTACAGGAACTTTTCCAATTATATTAGGAATCGATATTGGACCAAGTATTTCTATAAGTTTACTCGGATTTATATTAGATGGTTTAGATAGATTAGTATTTACTATGCCTTATCTTCCAAGTGAAGGAGAAAAATTTAATATTACTAATTTATCTACATTAGATAATCCTGCTTTAGTCAATTTAATTGATAAACTTGGAATAGAAGAAGTAAGAATTTTTCGATATTTACCATCTTTATGGTATAAGTATCCGATACCAGATAATCTTAGAGAATATTGGTATAATAAAAAACCAGAGATACTTCAATATTTTTTAAAAAATTATGGGAATTTAGGAATTGATTTTCTTCCTGATCGAATCTTACAAACAGAGTATGAAAACCAAATAAATCATGAAATTATAACCACAAATATTAATAATTTTACTAATATCCCAACTTATTTTATTTGTCATGCTAGCGAACTTTTAAACAATAATGTTTTAATAGATAAAATTTCCAAATTATCACAAATGTATGAAACTATACTTAATAATTAAATTATAGCTTTAAAAATTCTAATAAAAGATAAAAATTAAACAAATAATTTTAATTATTTTTTATATGATTTATAAAAAACAAGTCCATTTAAGAATAATACATTATATATATATATTACAAATTATCAAAAACTTAAAGAAAAATTTAAGGAAATATTAAGAGAGTTTGATCCTGGCTCAGGATGAACGCTGGCGGTATGCCTAACACATGCAAGTCGTACGAGAGTTTTTAACTCAAGTGGCGGACGGGTGAGTAACACGTGAGAATTTACCTTTAGGAGGGGGATAACAATTGGAAACGATTGCTAATACCCCATATGCTTAAGAGTGAAACAGATTTATCTGCCTAAAGAAAAGCTCGCGGCTGATTAGCTTGTTGGTAAGGTAATGGCTTACCAAGGCGACGATCAGTATCTGGTTTGAGAGGACGATCAGACACACTGGAACTGAGACACGGTCCAGACTCCTACGGGAGGCAGCAGTGGGGAATTTTCCGCAATGGGCGAAAGCCTGACGG
>Ga0209771_1000032_pt1 | contig 72602 bp, 101 predicted proteins | sample SaaInl59LU_5_DNA_FD_184639 | JGI IMG/M metagenome (GOLD analysis project Ga0209771, IMG submission 184639) | Marine microbial communities from expanding oxygen minimum zones in the Saanich Inlet - ESP_59LU_5_DNA (SPAdes) (version 2) | ecosystem: Environmental > Aquatic > Marine > Intertidal... | reverse complement strand
TGGAAGTCCGTGTATCTACTTTAGAAAGTCATGTTGATTCAGACCGTGGTGTAGTATCTAGTTTAGATTCTGCTCTCCGTAGTCTTATAACTGACGAGATTGATGCTCGCCAATCGGCAGATGATGCCTTACAGGGTCAGATAGACTTTATTAAGACTAATACTGATTCTGCTGCACTTGACTCACTCGCCGAGATTGTTGCTGCGTTCCAAAATGCTGATGGCGACCTAATAGCCGCTGTTGGTAGTAACGGTTCAGACATTGATACCTTACAGGTAGACATGTTTAATGCCCAAGGTACAATTTTTGACCACGGTCTGACATTAAATGACCATGACGATAGAATTGATGTAATTGAGGCATGGACTACTAGTAACATAGGTGAAGGTGCTAACAAGTACTGGACTCCGGAACGTACTAAGTCGGTATTGTCTGGTGGTCTATGTATCATTTACGATTCAGTCACTGGTGAAATCAAGATTGACGAACAAGAAACTGCTGCGCTATTACATGTAGCATCATCTACTGACGCAAACGGTTTGGGTGGACAAGCTCCTTCTCATTACCGTATCGACATCTATGATATCAATGGTACTATTGTAAACTAATATTACTAATAAGTAGTATGTTAAAGGGGACTCTTCGGAGTCCCTTTTTTTTGTGCGATACAAAACGTATAAATAGAACTAGAATAACTTTAGGACATAATAATGTATTCAACTAGCAGAGAAGAATTGATGGATTATTGTCTACGTGCTTTGGGTCATCCAGTAGTAGATATAAACATTGACGAAGAACAATTAGATGACCGAATCGATGAGGCCTTACAATGGTTTCGTGAATTTCATCCGGATGGTTCTAAAAGATATTACCTAAAACACCAACTAACTCAAACTGATGTAGATAACCAGTTTATCGACTTCGAAGATAATATCGATTTATTGAGTGTGGTGCGCATGATTCCCATGTCATTCAGCACTTCTCAGACTGGATGGTTTAGTGATGCGTGGCAGTTTATGAAGTTTACTGTGAGTGATTTCACTAATGGTAACGGTATATTGGGCGACCTTGCTCATTACGAACAAATGCAGCAGCACCTTTCTCTTTTGGATTCTACTCTCGCTGTTGCTCCTACGATTACGTTTGACCGACAGTTTAATAGAATTAATATTCATATTAGTAAATCTAAACTCACTGTCGGTGATTTTGTTTTGTTTGAAGTATATGGTATTCGTTCTCCTGATGATAGTATAAGTGAATATAACTCGCTATGGAATCATCGTTTCCTTAAATCATATGCCACCGCACTCATTAAGAGACAATGGGGTACCAACCTAATTAAGTTTGATGGTATGGTGTTACCTGGCGGAGTTACTGTTAATGCTCGTCAAATATATGAAGATGCTATACAGGATATAGATAAGATTATGGAAAAGTTTCGTGAGGAGGAAGATGAAGGCCCAATCTTCTTCGTGGGGTAAAAAATGGCAACTAATCCGTATATAAGTCAAGGTCATAGACCAGAACAAAATCTATATGAGGATTTAATTGTTGAATCGATTAAATTCTATGGTCAGGATATATATTATCTCCCAAGAGAACTCGTTAATGTAGATGAAATATTTTTAGATGACGTACCTTCTCATTTCTCAGATGCCTATAAGGTAGAAGTGTATATAGAAAACACTGATGGGTTTGATGGTGAGGGCGACCTGTTCACTAAATTTGGTATAGAACTCCGAGACCAAGCCACATTTGTTATTGCGCGACGCAGGTGGCGAGAACTGGTGGGCGACCGTCTAGAACAACAGCAGTTCAGACCAAGAGAGGGTGATGTAATTTACCTTCCTCTATCACAGTCATTGTTCCAGATTATGAAAGTTGAGACAGAGTCTCCTTTCTATCAATTGAACCAGTTACCTCTATTCCGTATGCAATGCGAGTTATTTGAATATAACGACGAAGACTTTGATACTGGTATTGATGAAATTGATGTTGTTGAAGAAGAACATGCTTATCAACATGAAATTCAAATGATTTCTCCGGACACACTTGATGCTGAATTAGTAGCACACGTGAATGTTCAAGGCGAGATTACTCAAGTTGATATTATAGATGGTGGTTCTGGTTATACTAGAATACCTGAAGTAAATATTCCAGCACCTACTCCCGATTATGGTTACTTTGGTGATAACTCACTTAACGTGGTAGCACAAAAAGGATTTGAGGGTTATTATTCACAAAACTCTAATCATGGTTCTGTGGAATTCTTTGTGTACCCCGCGTTTTTACCCGAAATAGGTGACTACTCAGCAATGATAATTACGGGTGGTAATGAAACTACCGATTTATCTAAAAGGTATATATTTGGTTATGATAGTCTAGGCGCAATTGTTTTTGGAACATACGCGGATGATTCTATATACACTACTAATGCCCACTTAGACGTTGAAGATTGGAATCATATTGGTGTATTTGTTGAAGACCAGACGATGAAGATTTATATTGACGGGATACTATCTGACACATTAACCTTCCCTGAAACCCAAAACTTCATATCAACAGAATCTTTCCGTATAGGTTATACTGCGGCAGGTTCAGTGAATAGTATAGATTGGAAACCTATGAGTGGGTGGATTGATGAATTCCACGCACAGGTGGGTGTATATTCACAAATACTAGATTATCGCATAGATTCCGGTGGAGAATTATTTATACCAGATGAAGAGTTTGTTGCTAATAGTTATACAGCTCACTTAAATCATTTCGACGGGGTGTCTGCCGAGTTAGAACTCGTACTTACCGATGGAGTAGTAACAGGTGTAAATATAGTAAATGCGGGACATCTATATAACTATGCGCCGTTGTTAGAAGTAGAAAACCCAGGCATACTCGGATTCTACGCGACTGGTAGTACGGTTCGTCAAGAGTTTGATGGTTATGATATGGAGGGGGAAGTCACTTCGTGGAACAGTGAAACTCTAATATTAAAGGTTGCCCATATGGGCGCAACTGATGGGGAATATCACCAATTTACCACAGACCGACCATTCATTGGAGAAGATGCTATATTTTTCCCAGAATCAATAAACTCGGACTATAATGAAATTCAACCATTAAGTCAGAATAAAATCTTTGATGATTTCGAATCAGATTTTGTTGACTTTTCGGAATCCAATCCATTCGGGGATATATCATAATGTTTGGTAATTATTTTTATAACAAAAGAGTACGGACTGCTGTTGCTGTATTCGGCTCATTGTTTAATGACATAAATGTTGTGAGAACAAAAGCAGACGGTTCAGTATTGTCTCAGTTAAAGGTTCCGTTGTCCTATGCGCCAAAAAGAAACTTTATTGAACGTCTAGAAGAAATGACTCAGGGGGAGGAGGCTGAACGTCGCGTTGCTGTCAAACTACCTCGGATGTCTTTTGAAGTCGTAAGTATGAATTATGACCCTCAGAGACAGCTGCCTAAGATGAATAATTTTAAACTACAGTCAGACCAAGATTCTAGACGCAGTTTGTACGCGGGCGTTCCATATGTGATGGGATTTCAACTTAGTGTTTACGCTAAGTCTCAGGATGATGCTTTACAAATAGTTGAACAGATTATCCCATACTTTGCTCCACAGTATACCATATCAGTAAAACCATTTATAGATCTCCCTGATGTTACAGAAGATGTTCCTGTTACACTGACAGGTGTAGATTTTCAAGATGATTTTGAAGGGTCTATAGACCAACGCAGAACTATCATATATAATTTAAATTTTGATATGAAGATTAACTTCTACGGCCCTATTAATAATAGTAAAGTTATTCGCGAAGTCAATCTTAATCTACATACACTTGACCCAGACCAATTTGTCACCAATATAAATATTACACCGACACCAATTGATGTAAACCCTGATAGTGATTATGGTTTTACTATAGAGTATAATGATGAGCAATTCGAGTAAAGTTCCAACATTAATTAATAAAGAAGAAAAGCGCAACTTTGTTCATGAACAAGACTATGAATATTCTCGTGAAACATATTATGACCTTATAGAAAAGGGACGCGAATCTTTAGAACTAATGATTGAGGTCGCTCGTGAAAGCGAGCATCCTCGTGCGTTTGAAGTTCTATCTGGTATGATTAAAGGTATTGCTGACGTTAACGATAAGTTAATGGATTTAAATAAGAAACAAAAAGAACTTGCTAAATTAGACGATAAACCAAACGACGCAAACACTACTACTAATAATAATTTATTTGTAGGGTCTACTACAGACCTACAACGTATGTTGTTGGGTGATGATAAGATTATCAATCCAGACTCTGATATATGACATCCTATACTAAGAACTCATACTTGGGTAACCCACAGGTGAAGCGTGATGGTGTCGCTGAAGAATGGGATAAAAAGAAACTTAACGAATATCGCAAATGTATGGCCGACCCAGCGTATTTTTGTAGGAAGTATGTTAAGGTAGTCCATCTTGATAGAGGTTTAGTACCTTTCAATCTTTATGATTATCAAGAAAATATGTTTAACCACTTCAATGATAATAGATTTTCTATCGTTCTTGCTTGTCGGCAGTCCGGTAAATCAATTAGTTCGGTAGGGTATATCCTATGGTACGCTGTATTCCATCCAGAAAAAACTATTGCTGTTCTTGCGAACAAAGGTGCTACTGCTCGTGAGATGCTATCTCGTGTTACGCTCATGTTGGAGAACCTCCCGTTCTTTCTACAGCCAGGTTGTAAGGCACTCAACAAAGGTTCTATTGAGTTTAGTAATAATTCTAGAATCATTGCTGCTGCTACTTCTGGGTCTTCTATTCGTGGTATGTCTGTTAATCTTCTGTTTCTCGACGAGTTTGCTTTCGTTGAAAATGCTGCTGAATTCTATACATCAACGTATCCGGTTATCTCTTCAGGTAAAGACACCAAAGTAATTATCACTTCTACCGCAAACGGTATCGGTAATACTTTCCAGAAGATATGGGAAGGTGCTGTACAGGGTGTTAATGCTTATAAACCTTTTCGTGTCGATTGGTGGGATGTTCCTGGCCGAGACGAGAAGTGGAAAGAACAAACTATAGCAAACACCTCTGCATTACAGTTTGACCAAGAATTTGGTAATACGTTCTTCGGTACGGGTAACACTCTCATTGAGGGTCAAGTACTTCTGGATTTACGTGCGCGTGAACCAGTTCGTCGATTGGAGGGTGGGGAATTATTAGTATATGAAGACCCTCTTATAGACCACCAGTATATAATGACCGTCGATGTTGCGCAAGGTCGCGGACAAGATTATTCAACGTTTACTATATTTGATGTTTCGGTACAACCATTCAAACAGGTGTGTGTATATCGAAATAACAGAATATCACCAATTCTCTACCCCAACATCATCTATAAATATGCTACCTTATATAATGAAGCATATTGTGTGATAGAGAACAATGACCAAGGCATGGTTGTGTGTGTCGGTCTATATCAAGATTTAGAGTATGAGAACATCCACCTAGAATCGGCAATCAAGGCAGATTCGATTGGTATTCGTATGGACAAGAAAGTCAAACGAATTGGATGTTCAGCAATTAAGGATATCATCGAGAATCATAAACTAGATATTCATGATGAAAATACCATCATGGAAATATCAACCTTTGTGTCTAAGGGACTATCATTCGAAGCGAGTGATGGTAACCACGATGACTTGATGATGAACTTAGTAATGTTCGGGTACTTCGTGAGCTCACAATCTTTCGGTAATATTGCGGATATTGATTTCAGAACAATGCTATTTGAACAACGAATGAAAGAGATTGAAGACGATATACCCCCATTTGGAATTATTGATGATGGAAGTGATTATAGCAACACAGTAGATATGTCAGATCCTCTCAACTCAGGTTGGCATGATATTGCTTCTAGTGATTTTATGAGTGATAATTGGTAAAGATATTATAAGTATAAATAGTATTATTGAAGCAATTCATCCGTATTATGTTTACTTATCATTCGCAACCGATTAAAAGGAAAGAGTTATGGCACTCACACACCCATCTGCCTCTCCTGCTGTAATTGTAAAAGAAATTGACTTGTCTGGTACTATACCAAATGTTCAAACTTCTACAGGCGCAGTAGTAGGTAATTTTGGCTGGGGCCCAATAGATCAGCGCACTCTTGTTTCAAGTGAAACGAGTCTTGTGTCGACTTTTGCGTCACCATCTAAAGATAACGCAGTAGACTTCTTGTCTGCAGCATACTTCTTAAAATATTCAAGTTCACTTTATGTAGTTCGTTCTAACAATGGTGGCGGTAACGCATCTAGCGACCCAATTATGGAGCTTAACCCTGATGGAACTGAATCTGATGTAATTGACGAATCAGAACGTCCGGTAGTTAAAAATGCTGACCATTGGAATACCTTGACAGACCAAGATATCCACGGTTCATTTATAGCAAAATACGCAGGCGTACTAGGTAACGCATTACAAGTTTCTGTTTGTGGGCCCAATGGTTTCTCTGATTGGGAATACAACGACATATTTACATCTGCGCCAGGTACTTCAGATTGGGCAGCTGCCCGCAACGCATCAAATGATGAAGTACATGTTGTAGTAGTTGACTATTCAGGTGAAATTTCAGGTACTCCGAACACAGTTTTAGAAGTTTTCGAATACGTTTCTGTGGCACTTGGTGCTAAAAGCACTGATGGTGGTAATAACTTCATCGGTGACGTACTAGATAACCAGTCTAAATATGTATGGTTCGCAGGCGATGCTAGTGATGCTGGATGGAGTCCTTTAACTGGAACTGCTCCTGTTATAGAAGACGCATCTGACTACAGCATTAGTCATTTCAGTCTAAAATTACGAGGTGGTGTCGCATCTAAAGCTTTAGATACTGCGGCAATTACAAACGCATTCGATTTATTCGTAAATGCGGAAACTGTAGAAGTAGACTTCTTAATTGCTCCTCAGAGTGTAACTGCTATTGATGCTGATACAGTAATTACTCATCTAGAAGGTATTGCTCGTCAACGTAAAGATTGTATAGTAGTCGCTTCACCTGATAAAACGTCTATTGATGGTGTTAATAAAGCAACTGATGTTGTCGCACTATCCAATTTACTACCTACATCATCTTACCTAGTTATGGATAATAACTTCGTAAAAGTGTTCGATAAGTATAATAACAAGTATGTTAATATTCCTGCGGCATCTTCTACTGCCGGTGTAATGGCTGCGTCAGACATCGCGTCTGCTCCGTGGTTCTCGCCTGCTGGTGCTCGTCGTGGTGTTTATTTGGGTATTACTGATATTGTCTGGAACGCAGATAAATCAGAACGTGACACCCTTTACAAATCATCAATCAACCCTATTGCTAATATTCCTGGCCAGGGCGTTGTATTATTCGGTGATAAAACTCACCTGAAACGTCCAAGCGCATTCGACCGTATCAACGTACGTCGATTGTTCCTCGCACTGGAACGCGCAATCACTGTAGCTGGTAAGAATGTAATGTTCGAATTCAACGATGAATTTACTCGTGCTGAGTTTGTTAACATTGTAGAACCACTGTTACGTGAAATCCAAGGTCGTCGTGGACTTACAGACTTTAAAGTAGTTTGTGATGAATCGAACAACACATCTGAAGTTGTTGACCGTAATGAATTTGTCGCATCGATTTTCATCAAACCCTCTCGTTCTATCAACTATGTTACTCTTAACTTTGTTGCTGTTAGAACTGGTGTTGTGTTTGAAGAAATCGTCGGCACGGTATAAGGAGATATTGAAATGTCACTTAGAGTCGATGATTTTAAAGCAAAACTAAAAGGTGGTGGTGCACGTAGTAACCTATTCCGTGCCACTCTTAACTTTCCATTCTATGCGGATGGTGATGTTGAATTGACATCATTCATGTGTAAAGCTGCTCAGTTACCAGCATCGGTAATGAATGTAATCGAAGTTCCGTTCCGTGGTCGCCAGTTGAAACTAGCTGGAGACCGTACCTTTGAACCTTGGACTGTTACAGTATTAAATGATACTGGTTTCGAAGTCCGTGATTCAATGGAACGCTGGATGAACGGTATCAACGCACATAGCGCAAATACTGGTCTTACTAATCCGGTAACTTATCAAGCTGACCTAATCGTAGAGCAGTTAGATAAGGACGGTTCTGTCTTGAAGTCTTACAACTTCCGTGGTTGTTTCCCTACTAACGTCGCAGCAATTGATGTTAGTTATGATAACGAAGCACTACAGGAATTTACAGTAGAATTCCAAGTACAGTACTGGGAAGCGAATACAACTAGTTAATAATGATATAAGTAAGAGACGACGGGGGGACAACTCCCCGTCTTTCTTAACGTGAGGATGTAATGGCAGACAACAATATACTTCAACTGTTTGGCTTCGAATTAAAGAAAGTCACTAAAACAAGCGAGGAAAATAAAAAAACTCCTTCGATTGTACCAAAGGTAGATGAAGACGGTGCGGGATATGTAACTGCGTCAGGTTCATATTTCGGTCAGTATATCGACATGGAAGGTACCGCCGCTAAAGATAACCAAGAACTTATTAAAAAATATCGCGGTATTGCTGAGCATCCAGAAGTTGACGCAGCAATTGAAGATATTATTAATGAAAGTATTGTCGCTAGTGAACTGGAGTCGTCTTTATCATTAAATCTAGATAAGGTTGATGCTCCAGATAAAATAAAGAAAACCATTAGTGAAGAATTTGATAATATCAAAGCAATGCTGAACTTTGAAGAATATGGACATGACATATTTAAAGCATGGTATATTGACGGTCGACTATATCATCATTTAGTAGTTAATGAATCAAACCTCAAGTCAGGTATTCAAGAAATCCGCCCTATTGATGCGACAAAGGTTCGCAAGGTAAAAGAGGTGGAGTATAAGAAAGACCCTAAAACCGGTGCCAAGGTCGTAGATAAGACTAAAGATTTCTACATATTTCAAGAACGAGCTGGTGCTAACAACGGTATTAGACTTACCCCAGATTCTATCTCATATGTTACTTCAGGACTATTAGATTCCTCGAAGACACGTGTGTTATCTTACTTACAAAAAGCAATTAAACCTGTAAACCAATTACGTATGATGGAAGACTCGTTAGTTATCTATCGTATGTCTCGTGCGCCTGAACGTCGCATATTCTATATTGACGTGGGTAACTTACCTAAAGGTAAAGCAGAACAACATATCAAAGACATTATGTCTAGGTATCGCAATAAAGTTGTATATGACGCAAATACTGGTGAAATTAAAGACGACAAAAAACACATGTCTATGCTCGAAGATTTCTGGTTACCTCGTCGTGAAGGTGGTCGTGGTACTGAGATTAGTACACTACCTGGCGGTGAAAACCTAGGACAGATTGACGACATCATATACTTCCAGAAGAAGTTATATCGCTCACTTAATGTTCCTCTAAATAGACTAGAACAAGAGAGTCAATTTAGTTTAGGTAGGTCTACCGAGATTGGCCGAGACGAAATAAAGTTCCAGAAGTTTATTGACAGATTACGTAAAAAGTTTTCTCAGTTGTTTATAGGTATCCTCAAGAAACAATTAATATTGACGGGTGTATGTACTGAACAAGATTGGGAAAGTTGGAAGAACCAAATTCAGATTGACTTTAATCGAGATAATCACTTCTCTGAATTAAAAGACGCTGAGTTGTTACGAGAACGTCTACAGACTATGGATCAGATTTCTCAATATGTAGGTGAATATTTCTCACGCGAGTGGGTAATGAAAAATGTAATGATGTTTGATGATGAAGACATAGAAAATATGCGTAAAGAAGTTGAGGCTGAAAATGCTAATTCTGACGACGAAGACGATTTGGAGATATAAAATGATTGAAGAAACAAATTTAGTAAATGAAAATAATGAACAAGCAGATCCTGCATTAGACTTTGTCAATGCGTTAGAGGTAGGAGATTTTACTTCTGCCAAGTCGTTATTTGATGATATGCTCGGTGATAAAGTACAATCTACATTAGACGCTGAGAAAATTGCGGTAGCTGGACAGATTTTTAATGGTGAAGAACCATATGACACAGATATCGACGACGACTATGAAGAAGACGAAGATTCTGAATAATGAATATTAGGAAAAAGATGGTTCATATATGGATAGGCCCATATGAACCACCTACTCAATGGATGCCTAGTTGGAAAGACAAACATCCGGATTGGGAATATAGTATATTTACTGATGAGATGTTGAAAGCACGTAAGTGGCATAATCAGCATCTCATTGATTATTATTATACCAATAAAGTATGGGCGGGTGTGGCAGACCTTATACGTTATGAACTATTGTATGAAGACGGTGGGTTTCTACCACCAGCAGACGCAATATGTTATCATAACATGGATGAGGTATTCACAAGTCCCCCTGATTACGCATATAGTATATTCGAGAATGACCGTGACCCACATATAGCACCTAACTGGATATCACCAGTTCAGGCATGTAACGCGGGAAATACATTCGTTAAATTATTGATAGATACACTACATGAATTAACTCCAGAACAACTTAGTTTAAAACCATGGCAATCCACAGGTAATGAATTTCTTTCACAATTTGTACCTGATAAGGAGAAACATAAGTTGACTATCTGGCCATCTCATTACACGATACCTCGTCATTATTCAGTTCGTTCCACACCATATAAGGGTAATGGAAAGATATATGCCGAACAACAATGGGGTAGTACTAAGAGATTGTATTCCTAAAAATACTTTTTGTATAAATAATACAAAAGAGGATGTAATGAAAAAATTTAACCAACTAAGAGAAAATAAAGTCTTCAATAAGAAGATGGGGGGTTATCCTGTAGTTATCACTAAAAGCTCGAAAGGTTTCGAACTTGAAATTGATGGCGACCGTGTAGATTCTTTCAGTACACAAAAAGAGGCAGAGTTAACTGCGAAACAAGTCTTAAAGGACTTAGGAAAAATAAAATGAAGCTAATTAGCGAATTTACAGAAACTAACTTAGAATGCATTGTTGAAGCCAAAGATAATGGCGAGAAGAACTATGTTATTGAAGGTGTGTTCGCACAAGCTGACCAAAAGAATAGAAACGGACGTGTTTACCCTAAAGCAATTATGGAAAACGCTGTAAACAAGTACGTTACAGAACAAGTTAGCAAAAAGAGAGCAGTCGGTGAGTTAAATCATCCGGAAGGCCCAACTGTTAACTTGGATAAAGTTTCACACCTTATTACCGAATTAAAAATTGAAGGTAATAATGTGATTGGAAGGGCACAAATATTGGATACTCCAATGGGTAAGATTGTAAAAGGTCTACTTGAGGGTGGTGTTCAACTAGGAGTGTCAACTCGTGGTATGGGAAGTCTTGAGACAAGAAATGGCGTGAACTACGTCAAAGATGACTTTATTCTTAGTACTATTGATATAGTACAAGACCCCTCCGCACCTGATGCCTTTGTTAACGGTATCATGGAAGGTGTAGACTGGGTCTGGGATAATGGTATTCTTACACCTCAAGCAATTGAAAAGATAGAGACTGAAATCAAACAAGCACCCGCTGCAATTCGTCCAGAAGTGCAGATTCGTGAGTTTAAGAATTTCCTCTCGTTAATCAAATCTAAACTATAAGGAGTCATCTATGACTAATCTTAACAAAGAAGTCGAAGTTGAAATCCGCGATATTGATGTTGATACTAACGAAATCGTGGAGGAAACTCTCGGAGAAGCAAAAGCTCCTGTGTCTAAAGGCGCATCGACAGACGGTCAGGAAGTTTCTGAGCCAGAGTCAATTGCATCTGTGGATAAAGCGGCAGACGCAACAAGCAAAGCCTCTCTACCAAAAACCAAAGCAGGAATGTTGAACGCAATGTATAAAGCCGCTTCAAAAATGAAGAAAGGTGATTTGCAAGCAGCATATGCCAAGGTATGTGAAGGTGTTGACCTAGAAGATATCGCCGAAGACTTTACTGATACTCGTGCTGAGTTATCTGCTATCGTCGATGGTGAGGCAACTCTATCAGAAGAGTTCAAAGAGAAAACAGCAATTATTTTCGAAGCAGCGGTTAATACCAAGCTTAGTGAAGAAGTTACTCGTCTCGAAGAACAATATCAAGAAGAACTATCCGAAGCAGTCTCGTCTATTAAGACGGACTTAGTTGGAAAAGTAGATTCTTACCTAAACTATGTAGTTGAAACTTGGATGGAAGACAATCAGTTAGCAATCCAGAACGGTCTCCGTACTGAAATCGCAGAAAACTTTATGTCGTCAATGAAAGACCTATTCGTAGAATCTTATGTTGAAGTTCCTGAAACCAAGGTTGACCTAGTTGACGAATTGGCATCACAGGTTGATGAGTTAGAAGAAAAACTTAACTCTACTACTGGTGACGCTATCGCACTTGCGGAAGAACTTGAAACTTATAAGCGTAATACTATTATCGCTGAAGCATCTCGTGGACTCGCAGACACTCAAGCAGAGAAATTAAAATCACTTGTTGAGAATGTAGACTTTGATTGCGAAGAAACCTTCGTTAAAAAGATCGCTACAATCAAAGCATCTTACTTCTCTAAAGAAATCCCAGAGCAAATCGATGAGTCAGTATTGTCTGACGACGCCGAAATCGAAGTAGAAGTTTCATCTATGATGGAAGGTTACTTGGACGCTCTACGTAAAACTTCTAAAAAATAATTTTAAGGAATACTATCATGCAACAATCATACGATACTCTTATCGAAAAATGGTCACCAGTTCTTAACGAAGAATCTGCTGGTCAAATTATGGATCACCAACGTAAAGCAGTAACTGCTGCAGTACTAGAAAACCAAGAACGTGCTCTTTCTGAAGAACGCGCACAGAACGCTGGTTTCGGTTCACTAACAGAAACTGCGGGTAACAACACTGGTTCTGTCGGTACATGGGATCCGGTTCTTATCTCTTTAGTACGTCGTGCGATGCCTAACTTGATGGCATATGACGTTTGTGGTGTACAACCAATGTCTGGCCCAACTGGTCTTATCTTCGCGATGAAATCACGTTACGAAGGCGGTGATACTGCTAATCCTGAAGCATTCTTCGGTGAAGCGGATACTGGTTTCTCTGGCGACGGTTCTACTAAGTCTTCTGACGGTTCTGGTATGTCTGGTTTTGACGGCGCAACTGGTACAGGTCGTGATACTGACCTAACTGGTAAGCCAATGGCAACTTCTGTTGCTGAATCACTAGGTAACACTGGTGGAGATTTCGCAGAAATGGGTTTCACAATTGAGAAAGCGACTGTAACTGCACAGTCACGCGCTCTTAAAGCTGAGTACTCGTTGGAATTGGCACAAGACTTAAAAGCAATCCACGGTCTTGACGCTGAAACTGAATTGGCGAACATCCTTTCTACTGAAATCCTTGCGGAAATTAACCGTGAAGTAGTTCGTACAATCAACTCTCAAGCGAAACTTGGTGCGCAACAGTCTAACGTTGCCAACGCTGGTGTCTTCGACTTATCATCTGATGCTGATGGTCGTTGGTCTGCTGAGAAATTCAAAGGTCTAGTAGTACAATTAGACCGTGAAGCGAACGTAATCGCAAAAGAAACTCGTCGTGGTAAAGGTAACGTTGTTATCTGTTCTTCTGACGTAGCGACTGCTCTTGCCGCTTCTGGTATGCTTGATTACTCTCCAGCAATGTCTACTGGTTTACAAGTTGATGATACAGGTAACACTTTTGCCGGTACATTAAACGGTCGTTTGAAAGTATATATCGACCCGTATGCTCAAGCAGACTACATCACTGTAGGTTATAAAGGTACTAACGCATATGACGCTGGTGTTTTCTATTGCCCATATGTTCCATTACAAATGGTTAAAGCTGTTGGCGAGAATGACTTCCAACCACGTATCGGGTTTAAAACTCGTTACGGTATGGCGTCTAACCCATTCGTTGGATCTACTCCAGCATCTGGTCTTGCTGCTGCCGGTACTAACCAATATTACAGAATTTTCCGCGTTGACAATATCCTTGCATAAGGGTGTTGTTACCTGAAAAGGTAATACAAAAAGAATCGTTTTAACGATCATTTTAAGGGGAGACTTTCGAGTCTCCCTTTTTTTTATGGGTGTAATTAACACTAATATAAATACATACAAGGAGAACGTCGACCAAGGATGGTAATTATTTCTCGTATAAATACGATGACACACGGAGATATCATGGCAATTACAAACAATAAGAACTTCTTACAGCCCAGTGGGTTTAGAGTTATCATCGATAAAGATAACTATGCTAACTTAGAGTTCTTTGCACAATCAGTACAGCATCCAGGCGCAAGTGTTGACGCACTGGACTTTCCTATACCTAAAGTTAACGCAATCCCACTAACTGGTTCTAAAATCACATATTCAGAATTATCAATAAACTTGATTGTTGATGAAGATATGACAGCATATAAAGAGATGCAGGGATGGTTGGAAAGAACTGTATTAGAGTCAGATAATTCCACACTATATAACGATATTACCTTGATTATATTATCAAGCCATAATAATGAGAATACGCGTATCAGGTACAAGAACTGTGTCCCCACACAAGTTAGTGGTATAGAATTTACCTCCACTACGGGAGATACTTCTTTTATAACATTTGATGCGACATTTAGATTTAGTGATTTTGAGATTTTATGAGTTTACAAAAATTTGATATAAAGAATACAAGAGTACTTGAAATACTCGAGGATTTTAGATACACCTATAGAGAATTATATCAACCAGAACAGACAAATGAAATGATGAATTATCATCAAGTCGGTATGGCCGATCATTTTACTGGTGAAGATGAAATGAATCGTATAATTGATTTAGGTGAAAGACATAATGGTGCTGCTGAAAACTCGGTATGTTATCCTATTAAACCAGACCACTATAACGGCCCTCATCCTTCTGAATATAAAAAAACTTGGCAAGAATTAGATAAGGCGTTAAAAACAGAACTTGGTTTGGGTAGTAGCGCATTATCAACATTATACCCACCTGATGGGTTTATCGGTTGGCACAATAACGCCAACGCATCACAACATAATCTTATATTCACTTGGTCGCAAGATGGTGATGGTTGGTTTAAGTATATAGACCCCGTGACACAGGAAGTGATTACTATACAAGACGAAAAAGGTTGGAACTTGAAGGCAGGACACTTTGGCGCATATGGCTCCGGAGATGTGGTGTATCACGCAGCAAGAACCAATTGCTATAGAATGACACTATCCTATGTACTAGGACATGATGAGCAATATTGGGAAGATTGTATTGACTATATCACCAACCCGTGATATAATACCGTATTACCCACTACAAGGCACTATATAATGATTAATCTAGAAAACATTCTAAAAGAATGGGAAGAAGACTGCGCTATACCTCAACATCAATTGGATGAGGTATCCCGTCAAACCCCATCACTTCACGCGAAGTACTTACAATATCACGCACTCGCCAAGTTACAACTTAAACGTAGTGAAAATAACCAAAAAACATTACTTAAACAAAAGTGGTTGTACTATAACGGAAAGATGGATGAACAAGAACTACGTGCCACTGGATGGGACTTAGACCCATTCAATGGTCTAAAAGTACTAAAAGGTGATATGGATCTATATTATGATTCAGACCCCGAAATTCAAAAGTCCGAAGAACTGATTGCGTATCATAAGACACTTACAGAAACCCTAAGTAGCATCGTGGATACGTTAAAATGGCGTCATCAAACAATAAAAAATATTATAGAGTGGAGAAAGTTCGAGGCCGGTGGATAATAAAATAAGAATTAGGATGAAGGATCACTCCCATTTCATGGTCGAGGCTCATCCCGCACAGGAAAACGAATTAAGAGAGTATTTCTCTTTCTTCGTGCCTGGCCACAAATTTATGCCCGCCTTTAAACGTAAAGTTTGGGACGGTAAAGTAAAACTTTTTAACTCAGTGACCAAACAAATGAACGTTGGGCTGTATAGTCACTTACGTCGTTTCTGTGCGGATAGATTCTATAAGTTAGAAATACTTGAACATGAAGTTTATGGAATACCAAGCGCAAAAGACGATGTTGACCACCCAACGTTAGTTAAATTTCTGTCATCACTAGGTAGTCCATATGAGCCTAGAGATTATCAATACAAAGCAATCGCTCATGGTATAGAAAACTACCGTTCTATTCTATTATCCCCTACAGGTAGTGGTAAGTCGTTTATCATTTATAACTTGATGCGTTACGCCCTAGAGGCCACTGATGGTAATATATTAGTAATTGTCCCTACCACATCTTTGGTAGAACAGATGTATAAAGACTTTGAAGATTATGGATATGATGTTGACAAGTACTGCCACCGCATATACTCTGGTAAAGAGAAAGTCACTGATAAACGTATTATCATATCAACATGGCAGTCAATATATAAGTTTGGTCATGAATGGTTTGAACAATTCGAAACTGTCTTTGGGGATGAAGTACATCTTTTCAAAGCAAAGTCATTAACCACAATGATGGATAAGTGTACTAACGCCAGATATCGTTTTGGGTTAACGGGGACACTGGATGGTACGGAAACTAACAAATTGGTGTTAGAAGGTTTATTCGGCCCGACCTTTACGGTGACTAGTACTGTGGCATTACAAAAGAGTAAACAACTTGCTGAACTTGACATCTCAATTCTATTAATGCGTTATCATAATGATGTATGTAATATGGTGAGAGAATATAATTATCAGGATGAACTGGACTATATTGTCCGATATGAACCACGTAATAAGTTTATAAGTAAGCTTGCAATCGACCAAAAAGGGAATACCCTAGTAATGTTTCAATTTGTCGAGAAACATGGAAAGGTATTATATGAGATGATTCGAAACCTAGTAGATGAAAACCGTAAGGTATTTTATGTATCAGGGGAGGTCGATGCCTCGAATCGTGAACAAATACGAGGTATTGTAGAAAAACAAAATGATTCTATTATTGTTGCTTCTCTTGGGACTTTCAGCACTGGCATCAACATCCGCAATTTGCATAATATCATATTCGCGACTCCATCCAAATCCCAAGTTAAAGTCCTCCAGTCTATTGGCAGGGGTCTACGTCAATCTGACGATGGTAGGACTACTAAGCTTTTTGATATCGCTGATGATATGCATGTGGATAGTCATAAGAACTTTACTTTAAAACATAGCGCTGAAAGAATAAAGATATATACTAAGGAAGGGTTCTCTTATAAGATATATCCTATAGACTTGAAACCAATTAAAGGAAATGATAATGACGACAGCATCGAAGGAACGTTCTCTTAAACAGTTAAAATTAGTTACTGGTGAAGAACTTATCTGCGAAATATTAGACGAAGACGACCGCACAATCACCTTTAACAATGCTCTCACATTAATCGAACAGACTCATAGTGATGGTAGTAAATACTTTACTTTCAGGAACTTCATGGTATATCAGGATAGTCCTCTAAATGTAATGTTGTTAATGAGTGATAAAATTATGTCTGTTGCTGTACCTACGGTGGACATGATAGGTCAATACAAGTTGGCTTTATCAGAGATGGCAAAACAGATAGAAGAATGGAATAATATTGCTGATGATGAAATTACAACAGATGATTTTATTAATGAATGTGAATCCTACTCTCTAATAGACTCTGATGTGAGTGGATTTATTGTTCATTAATTGCTTATATTACCCCTGCGTCGACAAGCTAGATTATACATTATAAACATACGTTTGTCAAGTTTTATTTTTATTATATTAGGATTATTTTATGAAAGTTGGTTTTACCGCCTCAACCTTTGATTTATTACATGCGGGTCACATATCAATGTTACGTGAAGCGAAGACTCAGTGCGATTACCTTATATGCGCACTTCAGATAGACCCTTCTACAGACCGCTCAGAAAAAAACTCTCCTGTTCAGACCTTGGTTGAAAGATACACCCAATTATCTGCAGTTAAGTATGTGGATGAGATAATCCCGTACCAGACCGAAAAGGACTTGGAAGACATTCTAAAGATGGTTGATATCGATGTTAGAATCATCGGAAAAGAATACCAAGACAAAACTTTTACAGGTCGTGCTACTTGTGCTGCCCGTGGTATTGAGATATATTTTAATAAAAGAGACCATAGATTTTCAACCAGTGACCTCCGCAAACGAGTGGCCATGAAAGACCCCCTTGTCTCACTAAAAGACCAAACTATTACTTGACTCAGCACCTATATTGTTATATAATGGCTACTAATCAAAAAGGCTTACATAATGAAACCAAAAGATAAACCACATTACGTTAACAACAGAGAATTTTCGCAATCAGTCGTAGACTACTGTTCAGACTTACAGCAGGCGAAAAAAGATGGTGACCCTCTCCCTATAGTTACCAATTATATTGCAGAATGTTTCTTGCGCATATCAGAAGGTCTATCGCATAAGGCAAATTTTGTTCGTTATACCTATCGTGAAGAGATGGTGATGGACGCGGTCGAGAATTGTCTTAAAGCAATTGAGAATTATGATATTGACGCCGCGACTCGTTCAGGTAATCCCAACGCATTTGCGTACTTCACACAGATATCATGGTATGCCTTCTTACGACGTATTCAGAAAGAGAAAAAGCAACAAGACATCAAAATGAAATTCATCTCTGAGGCAGATATTTCTCAATTCTTTGAGGAAGAAAATGGAGGTGCTAATTCAGGTGATGTTAATAGTGTAGTTGATACTCTACGTCTACGTATTGACACAGTGAAAGCCGCAGATAATGAATTCAAAGTATATGTACAGGAAGAAAAGAAAATGCGCAAACGCCGTGCGGTAAACGTTGATTCAGATTTGTCCGATTATATAGAATAATACTTGACATAACACTCATAGTATAGTATAATACCCACACTGAATAATTAACTCGAGTATTATATTATGCTGATAGCCATCTTAAATGATACACATTGCGGTGTACGTAATTCTTCTGATATTTTTATTGAATATCAAGAAAGATTCTACACCGATGTATTTTTCCCATACTTACAAGAACATGGCATCTCTCAGATTTTACATCTAGGAGATTATTATGACAACCGTAAGACCATCAACCTCAAGGCATTAAACCACAACCGTCGAGTATTCCTCGATAGATTGCGTGAACTTGGTATCACTATGGATATTATTCCGGGCAATCATGATACTTATTTCAAAAACACCAATCGACTTAATTCATTGAAAGAGTTGATGGGTCATTATATGAATGAGGTCAATATAGTAGAAGAACCTACTGATATGAAGTATGGTGATAATACTATTGCTCTAGTTCCTTGGATTAATCCTGAAAACGAAAAAGACATACTGAAGTTTCTCGCAAACACTAAGTCTAAGATTTGTGGTGGTCATTTTGAGTTGGCGGGATTTGAGATGGATAAGGGTCTTATGTGTAAAGAGGGTATGAACCCTGCTCCACTAGAAAGGTTTGATTTAGTATTATCTGGTCACTTCCACACCAAGTCTAACAATGGCCATATCCATTACTTGGGTGCGCAGATGGAGTTCTTCTGGAATGATGCTCATGACCCGAAGTACTTCCATATACTTGATACTGAAACAGGGGAATTAACTCCTGTACAAAACCCCTTGACAATATACCATAAAATACATTATAATGAGGACACAATAAGTCACTTCGAAGATTTATCTTACCTTGACAATAAGTTTGTCAAAGTAGTCGTAACTAACCGTTCAGATATGATGAAATTCGAAAGATATATTGAACGCATCAACAACCAGAAAATATATGAGTTGAAGATAGCGGAGGATTTTCGTGAGTTCCGTGGTGAAAATGTCAGTGATGCCGATTTACAGGTTGACGACACGGAAACTTTAATATACAATTATATTCAAGAAGTGGACACTGATTTGGACAAAGACCGTATAAAACATCTAGTATCAGATTTAATGATTGAAGCGCAATCGGTAGAAATAGCATGATTAAATTTCAGACCTTAAAATGGAAGAATTTCCTTTCTACAGGTAACTATTTCAATGAGATTGATTTCTTAGCGGCTCCGACCAACCTTATTGTTGGTCAGAATGGTGCGGGTAAGTCGACAATGCTTGATGCGTTGTCATTCGCATTGTTTGGTAAACCGCATCGAAAGATTACTAAGAAACAGTTAATAAACACTATTAACAATAAAGATTGTGTTACTGAAGTAAACTTTACTGTAAATGGTATAAACTATCGTATTGTCCGTGGTATTAAACCTACTAGGTTTGAAATCTGGAAAGATGGTACTATGATAAACCAAAGTTCTCATGCTAAAGAATATCAAGAAATTCTTGAGAAGAATGTTTTACAGATGTCTCATAAAAGTTTCCACCAGATTGTGGTACTAGGGTCGTCTTCGTTTATTCCATTTATGCAGTTAAACTCAACCTCACGACGCGATGTTATTGAAGACCTTTTGGATATTAATATATTCTCTAAAATGAATAGTATATTGAAGGAGAAAACATCACACCTGAAGGCTGAGATTGAAACTAATAACCACCAGATAGACATGGTTAAATCTAAGATTGCCTCTCAGAAAAAGTATATCCGTGACTTGACTGCTATCAATACTGCGCATCGTAAAGAGAAAGAAAGTCATATCGCTGAGTTACAAGAAGAAATCAGGGGTATTAATACTAATAATTCTACCTTATCCGCAACGGTAAATGAGTTGTTACCGAGTGTTAACGTTAAGTTATCCTCTGTGCGTGGTAATAAGGAACAGTTGGATAAGTATTACGCGCAGTTTAACGCTCAAGTAAAATCAGTTGTTAGGGATGCCAAATTCTTTGATGAGAATGAACACTGTCCCACATGTGACCAAGATATTGCCGAAGATTTACGCGTTACTAAAAAGGATGCTGCGACCACAAAAGCAAAAGAATTGAAACATGCTATGGACAAGGCACAAGAGAAACTTTCTGAATATCAAACAGAAATCAACGAGTTAGAAGCTCAAATGAAGTCGTGCCTTGACGACCAGAATACGTTACATAACAATCAACAGACAATTGAAAGACTCAATCGTAATATTGACCGTCTTCGTGATGATATGATTGATATGGCGGATAGTGATGGTGATATGGGACAGGCTAATAGAGACTTAGAGAAACTCGACTTAGAGAGTTATGACTTAACTACCAGTAAGTTTAAACTCAATGAGAAGTCCGCGTATAACCGTATAGCAGGCGAATTATTACGTGATAGTGGTATTAAGACTAAAATTATTAAACAGTATGTTCCGGTCATTAACGAACTTACTAATAAGTATTTACAAATTCTTGACTTCTTTGTTCACTTTGAGTTGGATGAAAGTTTCAATGAGACTATACGCTCGCGGTACCGTGACGCATTTTCTTACGATTCATTCTCTGAGGGTGAGAAACAACGTATTGACTTGTCACTGTTATTCACTTGGCGTCAAATTGCGAAGATGAAGAACTCGGTATCGACTAATCTGTTGATATTAGATGAGACGTTTGACTCGTCACTTGACGGTGAGGGTGTGGATAACCTGATGAAGATTATCGAAACTCTAAAGGAAGACACTAACGTGTTTGTTATATCGCACAAGGCTGAACTTGAGGATGCTCACTTTGAGAGAAAGTTAACATTCTATAAAGATAAAAACTTCAGCAAAATGAAAGAAATTACTTGACACTAACGCCCATTTATTATATAATGGCTACATCTTGAACGAGGAAATAAATATGGAATTATCTAGTAGAACAATCGACATCTTGCGTAACTTCGCAAGTATTAATCCAAACATTGTAGTATCTCAAGGCAATACCCTGAAGACTATGTCAATCGCGAAGAATCTAGTCGCTAAGGCAGTTATTGAAGAGTCGTTCCCTACGACCTTTGGTATCTATGACTTATCAGAGTTTTTGTCGGTAATTGGTCTCGTGGATAATCCTACGATTGATTTTGGCGTGAATAACGTATCTGTGCGTGACGGTAGTGGTCTATCATCCGTACGATACTTTTATTCTGACCCTGAAATGCTGACATCACCTAAGAAGGATATTGTAATGCCTTCGACTGATGTTCAGTTCTTACTTACTAATGAAACGTTAGGTAAGATTAAACGTGCCGCATCCGCACTTGGACACGACGAAATTAACATTCGTCCTTCAGGTGGTGCGATTGAGATTGCTGTAGCAGATAGTACCAATGCTACTTCTAACTCATTCTCAATCACTGTGGATGGTACGTACCCCGAAGGTGCTGACTTCAACTACGTGTTGGGTGTCAACAACTTAAAATTGATTGGTGAGGATTATGAAGTTTCGGTAAGTAATAAACTTATCTCTAATTTAAAATCTATCCAATCGGAAACAGAATACTTTATCGCACTAGAAAAAACATCAACAGGAGCCTAAGATGTCCCCAGAACAAGCACAATTAAATGATTTAGCAAACCGAGTAGCACGCTCATCTATCGCAGTTATCGATACTATCGTATCACGAGGTGCGTTTAAAGGTGAAGAACTAACAACTATTGGTCAACTACGTGACCAAGGTGTTCAAGTAGTCGCGTTGTATGAACGTATCGCACAACAAGTTGCTACTGCCGCTGAGGCAGCGAAAGACACTAAGAGTACTAAGAAGTAATAATGAAGATAACAGATGTTAAAGGGTCTTACGATGATGGTATCACTATGTGGTCTGACCCTTTAATACATGTTAAAGACGATATCATTAGTCAAGATGAGGCAGATTATATTATAAATCTTGCGAAGTCTAATATGATAGATGCTACAGTATTGGGTGATGGTGGTAAATCTAGACTTGATACTGATATTCGTTCCGCGTCTCATAGTTGGTTAGAGTATGATGATGATGTTATTAAGGAAATTGGAGAAAGGATTTCTCGATATGTTGGAATACCTCTTAATAACGCTGAACAAATGCAAGTAATACATTATAATGTGGGTGGAAAGTATAACCCCCATCATGACGCATTTGAAATGTCAACTACTAGCGGCCAGAAGGCGTGTATGTATGGTGGTCAGAGACTGGTAACTGCTCTAGTTTATCTGAATAAAGTACCTAAAGGTGGTAATACAAAATTCCCAAATTTAGGTATCACCGTACACACACAACGTGGGCGAATGGTAGTATTTAATAATACCGATACTGATGTCCGTCGCCCAATTCATAACAGTTTACACACCGCACTTCCTGTAGAAGAAGGTGAAAAGTGGGCTATTAATATATGGTTTAGGATGCTTCCTCGTAATGTAAAGTTTTCTCCGCCATATAAAAATTTTCCAGAAGTTAATTTTATTTAAGTTTTTGGTGGTGTGGTAAATATTACTTTACCCGCATATGATTTGATTGAATAATATATTATTATTATTCCACACCACCACCCTATTAGGAGTATATAATGCAAGGTATGATGTTACCAGATGTGATGTTTCATTTACGAGAACGTGATGAGTCTATAGGCGGAGATAATCCATTTAAATGGGTTCGTAAAACTACGTCTGATTTGATTGGTGGTAAACGTGTTGTAATCTTTGGATTGCCAGGCGCATTTACTCCGACATGTACTAACGAACAACTGCCCGGTTTTGAGAGTATGTATCAAGATTTTATTGATGCCGGTATTGATGAAGTATACTGTACTTCTGTTAACGATGCGTTCGCCATGTACCAATGGGCGCAACAGTTAGGTATTAAGAATGTTAAGATGTTACCTGACGGTAATGGAGACTTTGCTGAAGTACTTGGAATGATGGTGTCTAAGCGAAACTTAGGGTTCGGATATCGTACTTGGCGATACTCTATGGTAGTTGATAATATGGAGATTGTACAATTTTGTCCTGAAGAGGGTATTATGTATGATTGTCCTATCGACCCATATATTATGTCTTCGCCTGAAAATACGATGGATATCTTGTTAAACCCTACCGACCCATATTGTGTTTAAACTAAACTCATATATAGCTAAGGAAACATCTATACATGTGTTAACGGGGGCGATGATTAATTACCCCCTTAACATATTTTTCCTATATGTTATAGTTGAAAGATGGGGGATAACAGACCCATTCTGGATTTCCAACATAATCACTTGTTGGTTCTCTGTTGTCGCTTTTACACGAATATATATAGTACGGTCTTATTCAGAAAAGCGTAAGTTAAATAAGTAAACGCTCGGGTAGCTCAGTAGGTAGAGCGCGTCACTTGTAATGACGATGTCGCAGGTTCGATTCCTGTCCCGAGCTCCATTTTTTTATTATGAGAATTTATTATGAGTTACACTTTTACTAGTGAAAGCGTTAGTAGTGGTCACCCCGATAAAATTGCTGACATCATATCTGATGCTGTCGCAACCTACCTTATAGACAAAAATCCCTCTCACCGCGCTGCGGTAGAAACCCTCGTAACAACCAACATGGTAACCCTTGCTGGCGAATATAAAAGTGACAAGTTTGACAAGGAACGTATTGAACAGATTGTCAGAGACGTTGTATGTGAGATTGGTTACGAGCAAGACGGTTTCCATTGGAGAAACTTAAAAGTTTACAACGAACTACACGGACAATCCGCTGACATCGCTCTAGGTACTGATGACTTCGGTGCGGGTGACCAAGGACTAATGTTTGGTTATGCGTGTACAGAGACCGATACCTATATGCCTCTCGCAATTAGTCTCAGTAAAAAGATAATAGACACTGTAATTAAATATACACAGTATGGCCCTGACGCCAAGGCGCAAGTCTCTGTTGAGTATTCTGATGAAGGTAAACCTATACGTGTGTCTAAAATTGTTTGTAGTGCGCAACACTCAAGATACGTAGATATCGAGACCGTACGCGATAACATTAAGGCAATTATTTCAATTCCTCTAAGTGATTGGATTGATGAAAATACTGAGTTCTTAATTAATCCTACGGGTCAGTTTATTATTGGTGGGCCTGATGGTGATGCTGGTGTTACTGGTCGAAAGATTATTGTAGACACCTATGGTGGGTACTGTCCACACGGTGGTGGTGCGTTTAGTGGTAAAGACTGTACCAAGGTTGACCGTTCTGGCGCGTATATGGCACGTTACATCGCAAAGAATATTGTTCATTCTTTTGGTGTGAGTAACTGTACCGTTCAGTTGAGTTATGCTATTGGTGTGAAAGAACCCACTAGTATATACATCTATGCGGACGGACAAGTGCGCGAAGACCTTGTCAAATTGGTTCTGGATACTGTTGACCTGACCCCTAAAGGAATCATTGACCGTTTCGACCTCTTTTCCATAAACTTAAAAGATACCGCAAGATGGGGACATTTTGGTTACACAATATGGCCATGGGAATCTTTAAATTTATTTGACTTAACTGATTAATACCTATTTACATGAGGGAGTTATTGTAGTATAATAGCTCTCGTTGAAAGATACATTTATTTTATTATGGAGTAATACATGAGCAAAGAATTCCTTTGGGTTGAGAAGTATCGCCCATCAAAAGTTTCAGAAACAATCCTTCCTACAGAACTGAAAACCACCTTCCAGACAATCGTGGATGGGGGCGAGATTCCCAACATGATGTTCACTGGTACTGCGGGTACTGGTAAGACGACTGTCGCACGTGCGATATGTGAAGAACTTGGACTAGACTATATTGTCATCAACGGGTCTGAAGAAGGTAACATCGACACTTTACGCGGTAAGATTAAACAGTTCGCATCGTCTGTGTCTTTGTCAGGTGGTTACAAGGTTGTAATCCTAGATGAGGCAGACTATCTAAATCCACAATCGACTCAACCTGCTCTCCGTGGGTTTATCGAAGAGTTTTCGAATAACTGTCGTTTTATCATGACTTGTAACTTTGAGAATCGCATTATTGAACCGTTACATTCTCGATGTTCAAAATATCAATTCAATTTCAGTAAACAAGTCATGGTCGGTTTATGCGGTCAGTTTATGACTCGTTTACAAAACATCCTTACTGATGAAGGTGTTAAATTCGACCCACCCCACGTCGCATCAATTATTATGAAGCACGCTCCTGACTGGAGACGCGTTCTAAATGAATGTCAAAAGGGTAGTCTCTCTGGTACACTCCACGTTCCTTTAGGTCTTGATAGCGATGTAGCAGACCCCTATACCGCATTATTCAGCGCCATTAAACAAAAAAACTTTAAATCGATGCGTTCTTGGGTCGTAAACAATATAGATATAGAGCCTGCTGCTATTTTCAGGGGTGTGTATGATAGAATGTATGAATATGTCGCACCCAATAGTATACCTCAGTTGGTATTAATACTAGGTGATTACCAGTATAAGAACGCGTTCGTACAAGACCACGAACTTAATTTAGTAGCGTGCCTGACCGAGGTCATGGCCAATGTCGAGATTAAACCATAATGATAGATGATATCGGTACCAAACTATATGAGATGTCGCCTGCTGACAATGTACTTTATTTTCCTAATAATATTGATGTAAGACTTTGCCCGAAGAATGGTATGTCTACTCTAAAGGAACTACAGCGGTTATATCGCGGTGTTGATTTTCATATCGGCCGAGTTGATAGATTGACAAAAGTTCGCACTCACGGTGACCAGTTCGATATACCTTTTCGAAAAAATAGTTACCGAATTGCTGTTCGACGCGACCCAATCGACCGGTTTCTTTCTGCGTGTGAATACATAGTTGCTAATCATGCCAGTCATATTAGGCAGGGTAGAATAGATGAACTCCCGACACTTTCCCATGAAATTGATGAGGTAATAACAAGTATCGAAACCGGCCAAGTAAAGAATAATCATTTTTATACTCAGTCGTGGTACATGGGTAAACCCGAAGACTATGACATGGTAGTATATATCAATGAATTAGATAGGTTACTGCCCTTCATTAACCAATCATGTAATCTAGGTTTTACGGGCGACGAATTGGAAATTCATGATAATAAGACAACATTGAAAATGTACAATAGTGCTTTGAGTGATACTCAGCGCGACCGTATTAAAGAACTATATAAAAAAGATTATTTAAATGGGTGGTGTAAAATAGATGACCAAATCTAAAAAATTATCACCTTTTGATTTCTTAAATAGCATAAACCATAGTAAGATTAATCTTATAGATGAAAACTGTGATAATACTAAATACTACAATAGTTATATGATTAATCGTTCTCTGTCGTATTTTCCAGATACTGTTATTATAGCCAATGAGATGAACAGATTACATCACATTGAAAGTAAAATGCAAAATGATTTTCTTATAAATATAATTCGAAAGAAGAAACGTTTTTCCAAGTGGGACAAGTCATCTACTAGTGATAACTTTCAAGCAGTGAAAGAATATTTTTCATACAGCAATTCTAAAACCAAACAAATAATGTCGCTTTTATCTCAGGACGAAATCGCAATAATAAAAAAGAAGGTATATAAGGGTGGAAGAGAATAATCTCGTACAATGGAACTCAGAGATGATGCTAGAAATCACTCTGGCTGAACCGGATGACTTCCTTAAAGTGAGAGAGACTTTGACAAGAATAGGTGTCGCATCACGTCGCGATAACACGTTATTCCAGTCATGTCACATCTTACATAAACAAGGTCGGTATTTTATAGTTCACTTTAAAGAATTATTTTTATTAGATGGTAAAAAATCTAATCTAGATAAAGGTGATGTCGAAAGACGTAATACTATAGCAACTTTACTTCAAGATTGGGGTTTGGTTGACATCTTAAATAAAGAAGTTTCAAGAGAATGTGCACCTATGAGACAGATTAAAATCATATCTCATAAGGATAAGACAAACTGGAACTTACAACCTAAGTATAACATAGGAAACAATTAATACATTATGTCCAATTATTATGATATTTTTGAAAACCGTGATGACAATATAAAAAATAAAATTCCTTTTGTAGGTGTACTCCCTTTTGATATGGAGTCTACCTACAATTGGAATGAATTCATGAAGATGATGGATAGTCATCCAAATGAGTTATATGATAGAAATTCAGACAAAATGCGTATCGGATTAAATTCATTCCATTCTCGTGGCAGTGCGCCAGAGTTTGCTAAAAATATTTATGAAGAGATGCAAGAAGTATTCACTCTACATGCCAATAAAATAACTAACATCGCGTTTAGTGGATTTGGTCGTGCGAGTGGGTCATACCCATGGCATAAAGATTCTATGGACGTTTTTCTCGTTCAGGTAATCAGCACTGTCGGGTTAAAGGTTGAGGGTATCAATAATAACGAACCTTTTGACTTTGAGCCGGGTATGTATGTGTATCTCCCGCGAGGTACACATCATCAAGTATTTCCACGAGAATCACGAGTCTCTTTCTCCTTCGGAGTTGAAGGTGACCCTTGTCCGTCGAAATACTACTAAGGTTGTTATTTGTATAAATAGCACCGCAGGGGTACGCCGAATTGTTCGGGTGCCCTAATTTTACTTGCTTTTAATTAAGGAGTCATACATGACAAACACAGCAGCAAAATCACTATTTCCAAGATCAGCATTCGTAGGATTCGATTCTATGTTTGATGATTTAGACCGCGTCTCTCGGAACTCGGGCGATAGTTTTCCTCCGCATAACATTATTAAGACTGGAGGAGACCACTATCTAATCGAGTTGGCTATCGCTGGATTCAGCGAAGAAGAACTTGATATCGAACTAAAGAATAGAACCTTGACCGTTCGGGGACAGCATGAAGACCGTGGAAGGAAATACATTCATAAAGGAATCTCAACTAAGAAGTTTGAGAGACAGTTTCGCCTGTCGGAGTATGTTGAAGTCACTGGAGCTGATTTCAGGAATGGGTTACTTGCCGTAAAACTGGAAGTCGTAATACCTGATAGTCAGAAGCCTCGTAAGATAAAAATCAATTCTAACGAGGAAATAAACAATGCCCAAGAGTACATCGAGACCTAGTCGTATAGACAATATCGGTTTATTGTGCGCGACATTATGTAGTGGATTAACCATTATATATTGTCTCACAGTTCTAGCATAACTAAATAAGGGGGGACAGTAATGTCCCCTTTTTTTTATGAGGATATATTATGAACCTAATATACAGTTATTGGGATGGGGAAATACTGGAGTCATGTCAGGCTGGAGTTGATGCTATGCGTAATTATGCTCAACGTATTGGGGTTCAATACCAATTTGATGATAACCCAAGATTTCTTCAATATAATGTTGGTAATTTCACCCCGCATTTCGGAATACTTAAATTAATATATGACACCTCCTTCGATGACTATGAAGATATACTTTTTGTAGATACCGATGTATTCCCGATAGAAAACCTAAATGAAAATATCTTTGATTACTTTCATGGGGATATAGGTATTGTGTCTGAAGGGTTTGTGGGTGACTTGAATGAACATGAACACGATATGTGGTATAAATGGAATACTGCGGTGAGAGAAAGATTTGGGGTAACCATACCGACCCGAAAGGACGGACTACCTAGAATACTTAATACTGGTGTTGTGATGTTTTCAAAACATGCGAGACTACAGGCAAGAGAAAAATGGATGGATGTGAGGAAGTATATTAAATTCGTCTCACGTTATAATCTAAATGAGTTCTTTACATGTGACCAACCTTATATACATATGATGATATATTTACATGATGTGGATGTTCACTTGATGGGAGCAGAATGGAACTCTCAACTCATAACGCAACTTAGTATGATTGATGGTAATCTAAATATAAGACACCGAGATTACAAGAATGCTGATACTAAATTTGTACATGTTCGATTAGAACAAGCAGATTTTCTCAGTAAAGAAGACCATCACAAGTTGGTTAACAGTCCCAAGGATTCCTGGCCGGACTACGTATTAAACTATTCATACCTACGAGGATATCCAGTTGAAAATAAATTGTGACCTTGACAAGTTCAATAAATTCGGTTATAATAGAGCATATCAGTTATGAATACCGATATAAGTAAATTTAACACAGAAGGTTATGTCGTTATACGTCAACCGATTGATTTTGAGTTTAAGGCTGAATTGATTGCTGAGTGTGGACGCTTAAAGGATATAGGAGAGGAGCGACTAAGTAACGGTGATGGTTGGGTGATGAATAGTCCCAATAACCCCTGTAAACTAGATGGTGCTATGAAGTCTAATCCTATATTTCGGAGACTTGGACAGAATAGAAAACTTGTCGATATCGCTAAAGAACTTCTTGACATATCTGAAATAGACACGTATATTAGTAAGTTCTTTCCGATGATACCTTATACTGGATTCTCGGTGGGTTGGCATCAAGATAACCATTATATTAAAGCTGATCCGAGTAAGTTAATAAGTTGCGACATTTTCGTCCAAGGTGCTACTAAAGAAAGGGGTTGTCTCCGAGTAATACCAAGGTCACACCTAGAAAATCATGGTCATCATAAATCAAGTCATAATGGAATATTTAACTGGATGAGCGTTAACGACGCACACTCTGGTATATTGGATATAGAACTAGAAGAGTGTTTTGCCATATTCTTTCATCCCAACTTGGTTCATAGTTGTTATGAAAACAAAAGTAACGGATATCGATATAGTATAGCTTGGGAATATATTCAACGCGGTTACGTACCAAGCACCCATAATGGGCACATCTCACAGGATAGAATACAGGTAATATGAAAGTAAAACAAATAGTCATAAAAGGTAATGAAAAGTCGGAGGAGTATGCTGCTCTATCGCGACACTCTTTTCAACGTGCTATCGACGAAGGATATATTGATGGTATAGAAATATTTGATGCTATTACTCCAGAGTCTGATACGTTTCAAGAACATGTAGACAAATATGACTGGGCGCGTAGTTTGATGACTGTCGACCTGAATTCAGGTAACGGTAAGGACGACCATTCACCTACAGAAAAGGCGGGTATGTGTTCTCATTGGGAATTGATGAGACAGCAAGCAGAGAGTGATGAGAAGTTCTGGATTATTGAACATGATACTTGGATGATAGAAGAACGCTTCGACGCATTCAAGATGGCCACACACTTTGCCAAGGACACTATGTATGCGAATATAGGACTTTTTATGGGTATGTACTCTATGGATAAAAGTTTTGCTCATTGGGCGTACTATATGTTAACTGTAAAAAACTTCCCTATCAATTGCGGGCCTTACTGTGTGCTACAAAGATTGTTTCGTACATACACGACACGTCATCTAGAACAACCTGATATAGATTTCTACGGGGTAAATGATACTGCCATACATCCTTGGAATCAATGTGATACGCTATATGTTGGTCGTGATATCGGAATACCTTTTAATAAATCAGACAGACACCGGACTGGAATACCTAACCCTACCACTCAAGTGATTTCAAAACGACTTTGTGTCACGCAAGACCACCACGGTTATTCGGACAGATATCAAAATGAACCTTGGACACGTCATCATTTCTTTAAAGTAATTGATTAAAAAATCCTCTTGACAGGCACGCTAAATAGTGTTATACTACGTGTTATATTAATAGAGGTAATTTATGACTTACACCCCATATATGTTGGAAGATGTTTATTTAGAGGCATCTAAGAAAAAATTTAATGTCGTCTCCACCTTCGCAGGTGGCGGCGGTTCATCCACTGGTTATCGTCTTGCTGGTGGAGATATCCTCGCAATCAACGAGTTTGTAGAAGAAGCACGTAACACATATAAAGATAACTATCCTACCACACCTATAATCCCCAACGATATCAAAGAATTGTCGGGTCAAGACTTTCTAGACCTTGTCGGTCTCAAGAAAGGTGAGTTGGATATCCTCGATGGGTCACCTCCTTGTTCTGCCTTTTCGGTTGCTGGTAAACTTTCACATTCTTCAGATGGTAAACATTCTGATGGGTGGGGACAGACCAAAAAATACTCTGACGGTAAAATTGTAGAAAATATCGAAGACCTGTTCTTTGAGTTCTTGCGTGTCGCCAACGAGATTCAGCCTAAGGTTATTATTGCGGAGAACGTTAAAGGTCTTACTATTGGTGAGGCAAAAGAATATTACAACCGTATCCTGAATGAGTTTGAGAACATTGGATATGAAGTTGTTTCTGAAGTTATGGACTCTCGTTATTATGGTGTCTCGCAGACTCGTTCGCGTGTAATATTTATTGCCGTGCGACAAGATGTTGCCGATGCTGTCGGTTTAAATATCTTAACTATGAATCACTTGTTCCCAGAACCAACAAAAACTGCGATACCACTCAAGGATGCTTTAGTTGGTCTGGAGTATGACGAGGAAGAAGTAAAATATTTGACCGAGAAGTTTGAAAGAACCGCCTACTGGAAACAGACTGGTTCTAAGATGGAGACCTTTCCTAAGAAAGTATTGACCGGTATGGATTATCACCCTAAAGGTCACCATTTTAACCTTAAACGTGTATCTCTCGAAGTCCCTGCCCCTACTCTTACCGCAATGGGTAATGGTGACACTACTGCCGGCGCATTTCACTGGAGTGAATCGAGAAAGTTGACACTAGGCGAATTAAAGCGTATAATGTCACTTCCTGATGATTTTAAACTCACGGGTAAGTGGAACCAGAAGGCAGAACGTGTTGGTCGTATGGTTCCTCCACTAATGATGAAAGCAGTCGCTGAGTCTGTCTATGAGAACGTATTGAAGGTGTATAATGAAAGATAGAGAGAAGTATAAAGACTTTACGTTTGGTCACCGCGAAGAAGGTTTCGATAATCACATCGATGCTTCGATTCGTCACTACTCCACGCTCCATGATGACGTGGTAAACCTATCACGTTACTTTGTAGAGAACGACACCAAGGTTGTTGACATTGGATGTAGTACAGGTAAGACTATCGAAGCAATGATTGAACAGAATCATACTACTGCTCCTAACGCACATTACTGTGGTGTTGAGTATGCTCCAGTATTTCAAAACGAAATGACTGAGCGACAGACAAGACTTAACGAAGATGGTCACCACGTCTGTTTTCAAAACAAAAACATCATCCACCACAACTTCGAGAATTGTTCCCTTGTGACATCTATCTTTACGTTACAGTTTATGCAACCTTTATGGAGAAAGAAAGTACTACAGAACATCTATGATGGTCTCAACGAAGGTGGTGCGTTTATCTTTGCCGAGAAGACCTATGCGGAGAACTCACGTATTCAAGACATGATGACCTCCACGTTCTATGAGTATAAGGCACAGCACTTTACCTATGAAGATATTATGGAGAAAGAAAAGACTCTCCGAACTATGTTGAAACCGATGACTTGGAATGACCTTATCAGTCTACTGACCTCAGTTGGTTTTGATTCGACTAAGATTCAACCGTTCTGGATGAACCACCTATTTGTGGGTGCTATTGCCCTAAAGTAATAGTACTATTTTATAAACGTCACGGGAAGGTGATATTAATCCTTTCCGATTTTTTCTCTTGACATAACGTACATATTAATCTATAATGGCCACATGATAAAAAATACTAAAGAATTCTATACCTCAGTTGTCCGTCGCGGCAATAACTTGCTGTATCGCGGATACAAAAATGGCGAACGCGTCAAGAAAAAGATTGCGTTTAAACCCACTCTATTTGTCAATAGTGACAAAACCTCACCTTGGAAAACCCTAGACGGTCAGAATGTCGCGCCCGTGACTTTCGACTCTATGTCTGAGGCGACCGAGTTTGATAAACTGTATCGTGACGTTTCTAACGTCAATGTGTACGGTATGAATAACATGGTGTATCAGTACATCGCTAAAAAATTCCCGACCGATATCGACTTCGACCGTTCTTCGGTGGAAGTCACTAACTTCGATATTGAGGTTGCGTCTGACGCGGGATTCCCTGAACCTAGTAAGGCCGAACATCCTGTCATCTCTATTACGTTACGCAAGAACGACGGTATCTATTGGGTGTGGGGTCTGAATGACTATGTGGTCACACGTAAAGATGTCTTGTTTATCAAATGCGATAACGAGATGGATTTGTTGCGTAAGTTTATTGACCACTGGAGTCGCCATACTCCCGACGTAATTACTGGCTGGAACACTATGGGATTTGATATTCCGTATATCATCAACCGTACGCGTAATCTATTTGGTGACGAGACTCTACTGTCTAAACTATCACCTTGGGGTATCATCCGCGAGCGCAATCGGGAATACTTTGGTAAGAAGGTTCAGGAATATATCCTTGAAGGTATTGAGCATCTCGATTACTTGGATGTTTACAAGAAGTTCACATATACCCAACAAGAATCGTATCGTCTCGACCACATCGCGACTGTCGAACTTGGTGAGCGTAAAATCAACTACGAAGAACACGGCACCCTGTTTAATCTCTACAAAGAAGATTACCAGAAGTTCATTGACTATAACATTAAGGATGTTGAACTCGTTCATGCGTTGGACGAGAAACTCGACCTCATCTCTCTTATCCTGACTATGGCATATAAGGCAGGCGCCAACTACGGTGATACCCTAGGTACTACTAATATCTGGGACAGCATCATCTATCGTATGCTGAACGCGAAACAGATTGTCGTTCCACCTAAAACCGACAAACCTAAGTCCGCGTTTGCGGGTGGTTACGTGAAAGAACCTCAAGTCGGTTCGCACGAATGGGTAACCTCTTTCGATTTGAACTCTCTATATCCTAACATCATTGTTCAATACAATATGTCACCCGAGACGGTGTTGGATGGTATTGTTCCAAATATGTCTGTGGATAAAATACTAGACGGTACTATGTATGGTGATGACTTCGATTATTCTACACTCAGTCATTCTATTGCGCCTACTGGTGTTAGATTCTCGCACGACCGAAAAGGTGTTGTTCCTTCAATCATCGAACAATACTATTCGGAACGTCGGGTAGTCAAGAAAGAGATGTTGGAACTTCAACAAGAGTATCAGCATAATCCATCTAAGGCGCTCCAGTATAAGATTACCTCACTGAACAATAAACAGGCCGCCATCAAGATTCTTATGAATTCACTTTATGGGGCCCTTGGGAATCGCTACTTCAGATATTTCGATCAGCGTGTTGCGGAATCAATTACTATTGCGGGACAACTCGCAATCAAATGGGCAGAGAGAGCCGTTAACAATGAAATGCAAAACCTCCTTAAAACAGATGAAGACTACGTTGTGGCAATTGATACCGACTCTGTTTATATTCGTATGGGTGCCTTGGTTGATAAGTTTGCTCCTAAAGACCCTGTTAAATTCCTAGACAAGATTTGTTCCGAACACTTTGAGAAAGTTCTGGAAACATCTTACGCAGAGATGGCGAAGATTACTGGCGCATATAGTAATCGTATGGAGATGGGACGTGAGGTTATCGCTGACCGTGGTATCTGGATGGCTAAGAAACGTTACATCCTGAATGTACATAACAACGAGGGTGTCCAATACGCAGAACCTAAACTCAAGATGATGGGTATCGAGGCAATCAAGTCTTCGACACCTTCGGTCGTGCGTGACAAGTTCAAGGAAATCTTTCGGGTTATCGTAGAAGGTACCGAATCGGACACACAACGGTACATTTCTGACTTTAAGTCCCATTTCAGAACCTTACCGCCCGAAGATATTTCATTCCCTCGTGGTATATCTGCCCTGAACAAATGGGTAGACCGCAAGACTATCTTCAAGAAAGGTACTCCGATTCATGTGCGCGGTGCGTTGTGTTACAATGCCGCATTGAAGACTCACGGCCTGACACAGAAGTATCAGGAAGTCCAGACGGGCGAGAAGATTAAGTTCGTTTATCTGAAAGTTCCTAATTACTTGGGTCAGAATGTTATATCATACCCACTTAATATGCCAAAAGAGTTGCGTCTACATACTCATATCGATTATGACCTGATGTTTACTAAAAGTTTCCTAGACCCACTTACTCCCATTCTTGATGCGGTTGGTTGGGACGCGGAACCTCCGTCGTCACTGGAGGACTTCTTTGGATAACATTATAGAACAAATGTTTACCAAGGACGAGATAGAAACATATAAAAATATACGAAGATGTCAACAGAATATTGGTAGATATTTAGAAGATTATATAAACACGGGATTGAGTGATAATATCGTCTTTGTTGGTCGTGATAAGAATAGACCCGAAGGTGTAGATTATATTGTAGATGGTGTACCGTGGTCTATAAAAAATGCTTGGAACACCGATAATCACTCTATGAAAAAGTATAGAGAGGATAGAAATATTCTTCATTGGTATAGATTGAATAAAGATAATTCTACTAACTGGCATACTTTTTTTATTAGGGGTCTATCTGAAAATGGTTTTAGAGAATATATGAACGCAGAACCCGTAGCTTCACTGGAGGATTTCTTCGGTTGACAGGCACTCTATATTATGGTATAATGGTCACATGAATTACGAATTAACTATATTTAAAAATCAGTTCGATAACAAGACCCATAGACGAGTCTCACTTCCAACGTGGGATAAGTTTGTGGAATTGTTATGCGGTCTAAGCAATCAAGAAGGTCAAAAAGGTGGAAATAATTCTTCTCCTCTTATTACTCCTGCTGTTTTCGAGGACGGTACGACGCGCGCTAATCGAAATACTTCATATTGGGGTGGTTGGTGTTGCGTTGATGTGGATGACCATAATTATCCTACAACATCTTTAGAGGCATTAGAAGACGCATTACGGGAAGACTTCGGTCAGTATGATTATGTTGTTTACAATACCGCCAGTTCTCGAGCGCCTACACATCCTAAAGATACCGAGAGTTATCCAAAGTTTCGTATCGTTTTTAGATTAGACGAACAGGTAGAACACGACCGCATCAAAGCGTTCTGGTACGCACTCAATACCGAACTTGGTGAAATTGGTGACCCTCAGACTAAAGACTTGGCACGTATGTATTATGTGCCTGCTCAGTACCCAAACGCGTGGTCATTCTTTTTCGAGAATAAAGGTGTTGCCATGAATGTGTCGGAGATGATTGCTAAACATCCTTACCACGAAAAGACGGGTAATTCTTTTTTTGACAACTTACCTTTAGAGATGCAACAGGTGGTGATACAACACCGTAAAAACTCTCTAAATAACACCGACTACAGATGGAATGGATATAGGGATTGCCCTTTCTTTCCAAAACGTCTTGCTGTAGAATACCAGACAATCAGTGATACTGGTTGGTATGCCAAGATGTACCAGATAATGGTTGCTACTGCGGGAACCGCATATTCGAAAGGATATCCACTTACCGCACGGCAAATAGAAGAACTCTGTCGAGAGTTTGACCGTGATACGGGTAATTGGTATGAGAGTAGGCCCATGCACGTTGAAGCAGATAAAGCATTAGAATACATTTATAAAAACGGATAATGAATATGAAAAAAGTACTAGTTACAGGAGCGGCAGGATTTATTGGTTCTCAACTTTCCGCGCGATTAATGAAACGTGGTATAGAAGTTAAGGGTATTGATAATTTCAACAACCACCTCTATGACCCCCAACTAAAAGTAGACCGCATGAAACATTTCGGTCTGGATATTTGGGGATGTGACCTCGCTGACGAAATCAAAACAGAAGCACTATTGCGCGACTTCGCACCGGATATTATTATCCATCTCGCTGCTCACGCGGGTGTACGTGACTCAATGGGTAAAGAGAAACAGTATCACCGTAATAACATTGACGCGACTCAGAATGTTATTGATGTGTGTAAAAAATACTTACCTGACACACGTATTATATACGCGTCAACGTCTTGTGTGTATGCTGGGTCAAAAGTTCCTTGGACTGAAGGTCAAGAGACTGGTAAACAATTAAACCCATACGGTTGGTCAAAATGGACTAATGAGTGTCAGTTCCAATCGTCCGGACTCAACACGGTTGGTCTAAGATTCTTCACAGTATATGGCCCGTGGGGTCGTCCTGATATGGCGTTATTCGACTTTACGAATAAAATCCTTGACGGGAAAGAGATTACCGTGTATAATTATGGGGACATGAAGCGAGACTTTACCTTTGTTGAAGATATCTTGGATGGTATCGAAATTGTTATGAATAACACCAAGATTAAATCTGGTGAGATTTTTAATATTGGTCGAGGTCAACAGGTTGCTTTAATGGATTTCATCGATGAAATCGAGAAGAATGTAGGTAAGAAGGCTAAGAAAGACCTCGCACCTAAACATCCAGCAGATACTTTGGAGACTTGGTCAAATACCAAGAAACTCAGTCAATTGGGTTATCGCCCAAAAGTGAGTATCGCTGAAGGTATAACACGTTTTTATGAATGGTACAAAACTTATAATGGGATTAAATAATGTCAGATAAAAATGCTCCACTAAGTCCTGCGAATCCTTTTCGTATGGCAATCGTCGGTCACGGGTTTGTTGGTCAGGCGGTCGAGTATGCTTTTACTCACCCTATGGTTGATTTCAAACTTATCGACCCAAAATATAATACGTCTATCGATGAGTTGAGCAACTATGACCCACACTGTGTGTTTATTTGCGCACCTACACCATCGCATGATAATGGTTCGGTCGATTCCACTATCGTAGAAGATGCTACTTTGAAGGCATTGGTTCATACTAATGCGATTGTTGTTATCAAGTCGACTGTCACCCCTGATGTGATTGAACGTCTTTATAACTCTATGGATAGACGCCAAGTAGACCGATTCGCATATAACCCAGAGTTTTTAACCGAGAAAAACGCTAAGGCAGACTTTGTTACTGCCAAGTTCCACGTCATGGGTGGTTCTCCACAGGCAACTCAAGAACTGATTGAAATCTATGATATCTTCAGTGGTTGTGAGTCTAACGACTATCATCGTATGACCGCGTTCGAAGCGTCATTTGTTAAATACACTATTAATTCGTTTCTTGCTACAAAAGTGACATTCTTTAATCAGTTGTATGATTTGGTAAACTCGTATGGTTGTTCGTATAACATTGTAACTCGCGCAGCTGGTCTAGACCCGCGTGTAGGTATGGGTCATACTCGTGTGCCTGGGTTTGATGGTAAACGTGGGTTTGGTGGTGCGTGTCTACCTAAAGATACAAATGCGCTGTTGAACTTCTCTACAGTAACCAATGAAGATACTGGCGAAACTATTGCCTTTGATTTACTTGAAAAAGTTCTTGACATAAACACACGTTATCGGGTACAATATGACCTTGATGACCGTGAAAAGGTTAACAACATCACATTCGCTAATTTTGGAGAAGGCAAACAATAATGAGTATAATGAATAAACTGAAGAAGAACTCGAAGATTAAAGAGACGGATATTCTCAGTACTAGTAAGTTCTTTAATAGTAAAGATATGGTACCGACGGATGTACCTATGGTGAACGTCGCTCTGTCGGGTTCTGTTGATGGTGGAGTCACTGCTGGACTTACTGTCCTCGCGGGCCCATCTAAACACTTCAAGACTTCATTTGCTCTATTAATGGCGGGCGCATATCTTAATGCCAAACCTGATGCGGTAATGTTGTTCTATGATTCAGAGTTTGGTTCTCCGCAATCTTACTTCGAACAGTTTGGTATTGATACCTCTCGAGTATTACATACACCTATTAAACACGTGGAAGACTTAAAGTTTGACTTGATTAGTCAACTTGAAGAACTAGACCGAGATGATGATGTTATTATCGTTATTGACTCTATCGGTAACTTGGCTTCTAAGAAAGAGTTAGACGATGCGTTGAATGAGAAAGGTGTGGCGGATATGTCTCGTGCGAAAGCATTGAAAGGTTTATTCCGTATGTCTACACCGTACCTTGCTATGAAGAACATTCCTATGTTAGCGATTAACCATACTTATCAAGAGATTGGTTTATTCCCTAAAGCGGTTGTATCTGGTGGTACTGGTATCTATTACTCAGCTGATAACATTTGGATCCTTGGTCGTCAACAAGAGAAACAAGGTCAAGAGATTGTAGGTTATAACTTTGTAATTAACGTTGAGAAGTCTCGTTATGTTAAAGAGAAATCTAAGATCCCTATCGGCGTTACTTGGGACGGTGGTATTCAGAAATACTCTGGATTACTTGATGTTGCTATCGCTGGTGGTTATGTTATCAAACCATCTAATGGTTGGTATCAGCGCGTAGATAAAGAAACTGGTGAAGTGATGGACGGTAAACTTAGATTAAAAGAAACTCTAAGTGCTGACTTCTGGGAACCTATTTTCGAAACAACTGATTTTAAAGAATTCCTTGCCAAGACGTATAAAATAGGGTATAATAGCCCTATTGATTTAGATGAAATAATACAAGAGGCAGTTTAATAATGAAAGAACTTGATTTAGATAAACCTTCCGAACACGTCGATTATGAAATAATGCCGATGTTCGCGGAGGACGGTACCCAAGTCTGGAAAGTTCGTTTACTTCGTGCTCCTTTTCATGGAACCACAGTCCGTTACGGAAACGTACAACTTGATGGTATTGAAGAGCAGATACGATTCAGCTTTGACATAGTTGAGACGAACGACGCAGAAACATTTAATACGGACAATGTAGATTTACAGAACTTTGTTTCTGATGTATTAGAAGATATTATTGTTGTTGCGATGAAAGAAGGTTGGATAGGGGGTAAGGAACTAAATGATGGAAATCAATCTACAACAGACGATTCTAAGGAATCTACTGACTAACGATTCTTACACACGTAAGGTCGCCGCATTTATTAACCCAGAATACTTTGAGGGTGTCTATCAGGCACTCTTCAAAGAGTTTACTCAATTCATTGCTAAGTTCAATCGCCTTCCGTCTAAGGAAGCTTTCAAGATTGAACTGGACAGTGCTGACCGTCTCACTGATGAACAGTACCGTCACGCTATGGATATTCTACCAGATATTTTCCAGTATGCTGAGGAGAATCTGGAGTGGTTAGTCGAGCGTACCGAGAAGTGGTGTCAAGACCGTGCGGTGTTTAATGCGGTAATGGAGTCTATTTCTATTATCGACGGTAAACATAAAGACCTGAATAAAAATGCTATTCCCGACGTATTATCTAAGGCATTGTCGGTGTCTTTCGATACTAACATTGGTCACGACTATATTGATAACGCTAATGAACGTTTTGATTTTTATCACTTAGAAGAAGAACGTCTCGAGTTTGACCTAGAATACTTCAATAAGATTACCAAAGGTGGTTTACCTAAGAAGACTCTAAACATTGCCCTCGCGGGTACCGGTGTAGGTAAGTCATTGTTTATGTGTCATATGGGTGCTGCTGCTCTTTCTCAAGGTAAGAATGTACTGTATATTACTATGGAGATGGCCGAAGAACGTATCGCAGAACGTATTGACGCGAACTTGTTGAACGTACCTATCGACCAACTAGAACATCTTAACAAAGAGATGTTTACTCAGAAGGTCGAGAACATTGCGAATAAAACAAATGGTAAGTTGATTATTAAAGAGTATCCTACTGGTGCTGCTCATGCGAATCACTTCCGTGCGTTATTGAATGAACTTAAACTTAAAAAGAACTTTAAACCAGATGTTATCTTTATCGATTATCTTAATATATGTTCTAGTGCTCGTATGAAAGGAATGGGTGGTGCGATTAACTCATATAGTTATATTAAGTCTATTGCTGAAGAACTACGTGGACTTGCGGTCGAATTCGACGTGCCTGTCGTGTCGGCGACGCAAACGACTCGTGGTGGTTACAATAATGATGATGTTGGGTTGGAAGACACGTCCGAATCTTTTGGACTACCCGCAACCGCAGACTTCATGTTCGCATTAATTGCTAATGATGAACTAAAGGCAAATAACCAGATGATGGTTAAACAGTTAAAAAATCGTTATAATGACCCTGGCACAAACCAACGTTTTGTTGTTGGTGTAGATAGGTCGAAGATGCGATTATACGATGTAGACCAAAATGATTCACCTCTAAATAAAGAAGTGGACACGGGGCCTGCGTTTGATAACAGCGCATCTGGTCAAAGAATCTCCCAAGAGAGGTTCAATGGTTTTAAACTATAAGGAATTCATTAAATGAATCCATATTTACATACAGCATTAGTATTATTGGTCATTGTGGTATCGTTTTATATCGGTAGATATAAAGGTTTTTACCGAGGTATTCAAAGTACATTAGACCATCTACTACATTATAAAGTACTAAGTCTAGAGGAGATAAAACTAGCTAATGAAAGATTTCAAAAAGACCGAGGAAAATAGTTGGGTAGTTCCTGTTATCGATGTTGGTGATGGTGAACTCGCAATGGAATTTTCTGACGAACTCATGGACGCATTATCATTAAATGTTGGTGATACTGTCGTTTTTAAATCGCTAGATGAAGGACGCTTCTCTCTGGAGAAAAAATCGTCATGAGTGAAATAACAATTCGTAATAAAGGCATGTTAGATATTCTCAATAGTTTCTCTGATGAGATGTTATCAAAACCGTCTTACAACAATGAAAAATATTGGACGTATCGTGACCCAGAAGATGTACACAAAGGAGAATACTTCTGTTCCCGTGATTACTTAGAAGAGTGTCTATCTAGATACCCTGAATTAGTAGGGCCTCCAGACCGTTACTTTGCGCAACCTATCTCTAAGATGGTACGTGAAGAACCGGAAGTATGGGGAGACTTTATGCAGAAGGTCAAGTATGACTTCGCTGCGGAGATTGGAGCACACACGTCCGCATTACTCTCCTATTACCCGCCAGGCGGTTTTGTTGGATGGCATACTAACTATGATGCGAACGCATATCAGATCTTATTTACTTGGTCTGAAAACGGCGATGGGTACTTTGAGTACTATGATAAGAAGACTGACGAAATAGTTCGTATCCAAGATGTGCCTGGATGGCAATGCCGTCACTATTACTTTGGTGCTGGAGAAGAAGAAGATTTACACTGTTGGCACGCTGCCTATAACGGCAATAATCAACGTATCACCTTAGCATATAAGTTTGTTAATGGTGGTAGTGTGAATAACCCTGAAGATGCGCAAGCGAGAGCAATGCGTGATATGTTAATTGATGAAATAGAGAGTGAATAATGAAATTGAATGATGTGGTAACAGTAGTCACGGTAAGTGGTGAATATGTAGGTAAGTTTGAATCCCTGAATCCTAACGGTGTGGTCACACTAAAAGACCCGCGCATGTTGATTCATGGTGAACAAGGAGTTGGTTTCGCTCGTGGTATTTGTATGACAAGTGACGAGAACACCCGTTCGGTTTCATTCCAACAGTATGTCTTTATTACTGAAACGAATGAAGATTTTTCTAAGGCATATACTAAAGCAACCAGTGGGATTATACTATAATGATTTTAGCAGATAAAGAAAAAGTCGCGGCAGCGGTAAGAGAAATGTCCGATAGCATGTTGCGAATTGATGCGGAACGTGAATTAATGAAAGATATTGTCGATGTTACCGCTGAGAAGTACGAAATTGACAAGAAACACTTCCGTAAAATTTCTAATATATACCATAAGAGAAATTTAGATGAGGCCCGTTCAGAAACTAACGAGGTCTATGAATTATATGAGGAATTGTTTATCTAATGTTACTTACATCCGGTTGTAGTTTTGTCTGGGGCGATGAGTTGAAGGGGTGTTATGAAAACCCCCCAGCTCATTGGGAACTCACGTGGACAAGCTTGTTATCAAAAGAACTGGGCATGGAATATGTCAACCTAGCATCGTGTGGTGCGTCCAACGACAAAATCTTCCGCGATGTTATTAGTTACCTACATAATCCTGAAAATGAAAGACCTACGCATATGGCTATATTGTGGTCTGCCTGGCAGCGCGCTGAAGTCGTAGAACATATGGGATACGATAGAGAATCGTCGATGGGTATTAACCGTAATCAAGATATGACACAGTTCTCTCCGGCGCGAACCCAACTTATAAGTGATAAGATTAAACGGAATGCGTATGATATTCTATATAATCATGGTTACGATTCTCGTACTGACATCATACACGGTCTTACTCGTATGCAGACAATGGAACTTCTCTGTGATAGTCTCGGTATTAAATTAGTACAGGGAGTATTCCACCATAGTTGTTGGACTAATATTCTCGCAACATTAAAAGATATGGGGACTAAACACGATTCTGAAGCATACCGTAATAAACAAGTTGCCCCTACAGAGTCTTATAAGAAGTGGGTGATGGATACTGTAGGTAGTTTAAAATCTACTAGTCGTATCGGAATGGGTCGGACTCTAACGTTGTCTGATATAATGCTTAAAATAGATGATGTCAAACCACACAGTCATCCTGGCGAACGTTCACAGGTTATTTTTACCGAAATAATGTTAGATGCGTTTAAAAACATCGAGTAATCATATTAGCCCAATGCTCTAATTTGTATAAATAATAAATAATAACATACATCTCAAACATGGAAAACGGAAAACCGTACAATGAAAAGTTTTAAGACATACTTAAACGAAGGGGTTAATGACCCTGGCATCTTCAAGGCAATCTTTCTTGCGGGTGGGCCTGGTTCAGGTAAATCATTTATCGTAGGAAAAACTGGACTTACTTCGTTAGGTTACAGAGTTGTCAATTCAGATGACGCGTTCGAAGCGGCAATGAAAAAGGTCGGCATGGAAATGAATCCCGATAACATCTTTTCTGATGAGGGTCAAAAAATCCGTGGTAAAGCGATGGAACTCACTTCGGTCAAACAGAGACTATATATTCAAGGTCGTCTTGGTCTAGTTATAGATGGTACTGGTAAAGACCCAAATAAGATTGCTAAACATGCTATTAAGTTACGTTCATTAGGTTATGACGTTGCGATGATTTTTGTTAATACCGACGTAGACACCGCAATTAAGCGTGATGCCGCGCGTGAACGTACAATTGGCGCGAAAGAAGCAACTAAGTACTGGAATTTAGTACAAGCAAATATCGGTAAGTTCCAGCAGATGTTTGGTAAGAAAAACTTCTTGGTAGTTGATAACTCTGAAGGTAAGGACTACAAACAAGAGACATTACGCGCATACCGTGATGCTGTCAAGTTTACTAAGAGACCACCTGAAAGTAGATTGGCCAAGAGTTGGATCCATCAGCAGAAGAAACGAAAAACTTCCTAGACTATTATATTGATAGTTTGTGATGATTATATGAAATTTATCATAGTCTCAGAATCCTAACCAGAAATGGTTGGGATTTTTTTTATCTTTTTTTTTGCTTTTGCCCTTGACATTCTTTTTAAAACATGTATAATAGCTTTGTGAGTTGGGGGAGACCCCACTAATTATTTTAAAAGAGAGAGATTATATTATGTTGAAATATGAAAACACTGCCTCAGTAGGCGACACTATCCGAGCATATGACTTCCAACCTATGCCAGACCGTCCTGATTCTTCGCTCATCGGGCGTGTACTCGAGAAAGGTGAAATGCTTAATGAATTAGGTCACTATATGTGTGCCGGTTACAAAATCCTTGTGAGTTCGTCTGACAGTGGCTCAAAATCATTTGATGAGCGAAGAGTCGGTATAGAAATGATTGTTCCTTTTGAAATGTCTATTACAGAATTCGATGGTCGCGTGGAGGTATTATGTTAATTAGATTTATCTTGACAGTCGTATCAATCTGTGTTATACTCTTAGCTGTCCACCAGAGGATAGTATATGGTTCAGCGGACATGTTAACTATGTTAGGTTTTATTCCCGCATCGTTGTATATTATGATTTTTGTCGTCGATAGTTATAAGAGTATAAAAAATTATAAGTATGGTAGATACGAACTAATAATAAAACATCCGAATAAGGACTAAGATAGATGTTCACTATAGGTGACACCATAGCAATATATAATGAACTAGAAGAAATGATTGACCGAGGTATAGTTTTAGACATTACCTTTGATACAGTAACAATACGGTCAAGTTTTACTGGTCTAAGTTCAGAGTATTTTCAGGATATGATAGACATATTGCAATATAACGAAGATGATGTGAGTACATGTGAAACTGATGTAATCAATCCGTTATGGAAAATGCTCGACATATATAATAGATTTGACATACTGGCCAACCGATGAGGTATTTGTAATGAGAGTAATATTATTAACGATTTTAATTTTTACATCCGCGATTGTATTTGCGACGACACGTGATGCTTCCTATGGGAATTTCATTTCAATGGACGAGCAAACGCATTGTCTTGCTCTGAACATCTACCACGAATCACGTTCGGAAAGTATGGTAGGACAATATGCGGTAGCAGACGTGGTTTTAAATCGAGTAGCATCTTCTAGATATCCTAACACCGTATGTGGTGTAGTTAAACAGTCTCGTTTGTGGGATGGTTATCCGGTGCGTGACCAATGTCAATTCTCTTGGTACTGCGATGGAAAACCTGACACTCCAACCGAAAGTGACGCATGGCATCGCTCTCAGACTATCGCTACGTTCATGATATATGATGATAAGTACCGAGGTATCACTGAAGGTGCTACACACTATCATACAAACTATGTTGACCCGTATTGGAACAGTAGTATGGTATTCATAGGACGCATAGGCGACCATTTGTTCTATAAGGAGGGTAGATAACTGTGAATTTGTCGCCTACAGGTAGTTTATTTGACCACGAAGAACCCGCTGTAGGAAAGGTATATATACTGCACGATCCATCTGGTGCGATAATGTCAGTATACGGTAATGCTAATTCAGCAATTGACCGAGCAGCGTATGAACTGACTGATAATCATCAAGAGTCGTTATATATCGACGCATACGATTACGTAATATATGTGACCAGTGATATGGGTGAGATTACCATTTTGATTGAAGATATAAAAAACTAATTAATGCTCCGTTCGTCTAGAGGCCTAGGACACTGCCCTTTCACGGCAGGTACACGAGTTCGAATCTCGTACGGAGTACCACCTTATTTAAACTTTCCTCTTGACATGATGATTATTGTGTTGTATAATACGCACTAATTAATTGAGACTATATTATGAAATTCCACGATAAAGAAAAGAAGCTTGAATCTAAACCATTGGACTGGTATGTTAAATGGGCTGCGACTGCTTTTGTCATAGTATCAGTGATGTTTCGACAGGCGGGGGTGGAGTTTAGATTCTATGACCTTGCGGTAGGATTCATCGGTACTGGATTATGGATGTGGGTTTCTATAATATGGAAAGACCGTTCACTCATTATTTTGAATGCGGTTATGATGGTAATGTTAGGCTCAGGCCTTTTAAAAGAGATAATATAATGTTTAAAGACCACGAAGTATCAAATAAACTCTATGACGAATACACGGATATGGAGATTCAACAAAGAATTAATGATGACAACGATTTTAATGAGATTGATAATAATCGTTTAAATATAAAATATAAGTTTAATGAAGATAATTTGATTTCTGAATTAAAGGCATATATCGATTCTACTTATGATGCTCACTACTCAACATCGGGGTTTCAGTCGAGTGAGGTCATCATAGACCGAGGTCGTGGTATGGGGTTCTTCCTTGGTAACGTGGATAAGTATAGTGCGCGGTATGGGAATAAAGGTAGTGTGGCAGATTATCGTAAAGACCTTATGAAAGTGTTACATTATGCGTTACTTGCACTACACACTCACGATTTAGAAAGTTGAGCGGTAGTTAGAAAAAAAGTATAAATACTATGGTACATTATTCTTAAATATCTTCATTAGCCCACCCTTGATTTGAATTGCATACACTTCCGCTCATCAAACAAGGAAAATACGATGGAAATTATTATCGTAAGATATGTTCGTGATGGTAGCTCGGCTGAACCGAATGTGAGGACTTTCATATCACCGCATTCGGCTTACACCTTCACTCAAGATTTAGAAATGGATCCAAGTGTGATTTCAATAGAATCATACTTCGATACTGTGGAAGACCTTGAATTGTATGCTTAGTTATGACGAGGGGTCTTCGGGCCCCTCATTTTATTTTAAAAAAAACTTGACAGTAACAATACATTATGTTATTATAGCCACAAATGGAGAGTTGGCAGAGCTTGGTTTAATGCACCTGACTTGAAATCAGACGTACAGAAATGTACCAGAGGTTCGAATCCTCTACTCTCCGCCATTTGTTTATATTATTGAGTATATTATGAAAAAATTAATGTTAGTGACAGTGACATCTTTATTGCTATCCGCCTGTGGTGGAGGTACCGAAACGTCTAATTTAGTTGAAGTTCCTTCTACTGTAAATCCTCCCACCCAAACACCCGTACAGATAGAGAGCGCAAAACTGCGCGACCTAATCATAGTCAGTGACCTCGTACTTCCTATGAGTGACGACTATAGTAATATCCCCCAAGACGTAATGAATCCTATAACCGAGGAAAAGGTTAAATTGGGTAAGTTATTGTTCCATGAAACTGCTATGACTCTTGGTGTTACCGAAGAACATAAGAACACATTTTCTTGCGCATCTTGTCACAATGCGAGCGCAGGATTCAAGTCCGGTATTGCTCAAGGTGTGGGTGAAGGTGGTGTTGGTAATGGTGCGAACCGTGTTAATATATTAGGTGCCCTCGCTGACTTACAACCTCTCGCGTCTCCTACCGTAATGAATACCGCGTATCAAGAGGTTATGTTATGGAACGGTCAGTTTGGTAATGCGGTTGATGGTATTGTCAATGTAGGTATTGATGAGTCCGTACTATCCACTGAAGGTACCCCTAAAGAGAATAATGCCCGACAGTGGTCTGGACTAGAAGTACAAGCAATCGCTGGTCTGGGTGTACACCGTCTGAATGTTGGTGAGGGTTCCCCACTTGACACATTACCTGAATATCAAGAACTTGTTATGGAAATAGGTGGTGATGACTTACTTACCACTGCCGCACAATCTATTGCCGCGTTTGAACGTACTATCTTGTCCAATGAAGCACCATTCCAGAAATGGTTACGTGGTGATGAGGACGCGTTATCTGAGACTGAACTAAAGGGTGCTCAAGTGTTTTTTGGTGATAAAGGTGGATGTTCCAGTTGTCACTCAGGGCCTGCTCTTAGTTCACCGCAATATGCTACTAAGGAACAGATGTTCATGGCGGTCGGTTTCAGTGACTTAGATGTGAATGATAATATAACAAACGCAGATGCCATTAACGATGCGGTTCGTAAAGGTCGCGGTGGGTTTACTCAAGACGAGTTTGACGCCTATCAATTCAAAATTCCACCACTATACAATCTGACAGATTCTAAGTTTATGGGTCATGGCTCATCGTTTACGAGTGTGCGGGAAGTTGTGGAGTATAAGAACGCAGGTGTCGCTCAAGCGGATATGCCTTTAGATAGACTGGATTATAGATTTAGACCTCTAAACTTGACTCCCGATGAAGTTACTCAATTGGTAACATTTATTGAGAAATCTCTATACGATGATAATTTACAGAGATATGTGCCGGATGCTCTACCTAGTGGACAGTGCGTAGAAAATAATCCTGGCTGTTAAGTTACCGGACGTATATATAGTATAGTAATTTGGAGCGGTAGTTCAGTTGGTTAGAATACCGGCCTGTCACGCCGGGGGTCGCGGGTTCGAGTCCCGTCCGCTCCGCCAAACATCCCTTACGGGTATAATATCCCTAACGGGTATAGAACAGTACTGTTAAGACGACATGTCTAACCGTTGAGTCTCTCAACCATGCGCATAAAAATAATAATGCCGCGACGGTTTAATTGGTCTAACACATAAAAGTACATCCCCAGTTCTATGCCCGTCGGGGACTTTATTTTCAAAATAAGCCCTTGACAATACCCCACAAGTCTGTTATAATAGCTGTATAAATTGACTTGGATATATTATGTTTAAACATTCCCCTATAGAACTAAAAGAGATGACCGCTGTAACCACAGAGTTTGGTCGTCAATACGAAACCCCCGAAGGTGTAAACCTCCCATCTATCACTACTGTACTCTCTATTCTATCCCGTGACTCTATTGCTAAGTGGAGAAAACGTGTTGGTGAGAAAGAGGCTAATCGTGTCTCATATCGCGCATCTACGCGTGGTACTGCGGTTCACGAGATATGTGAACAGTATGTGAACAATGACCCTAATTGGGATAAGTACATGGCAATTGACATCGATACTGGTGAGCAGAAGTTGACTAGACGTACTCCTGATTTAATCGATTCTTTTCTGAGAATCAAACCTATTCTTGACGAGCGACTGACTCTTGTCCATGCTCAAGAAGCTCCCCTATACTCTACCCACCTAGGTGTAGCAGGTCGTGTGGATTGCGTTGGCGTCTTCGACGGTAAGTTATCCATCATCGATTACAAAACCTCTATGAAACCTAAACGTCTTGATTGGATTAAAAACTACTTCATGCAAGAGTCCGCATACGCAATTATGTGGGAAGAACGTACGGGTATGCCTATCACTCAACTGGTCACTATTATCTCCGTAGATAACCATGAACCACAAGTCTTTGTCGAACACCGTGATAATTGGGTTCGTCCTCTAATTGACTGTATTGCTCAATATAATGAAGAAAACCCTACAAATTATCTAGACATATAAATAGTAACTAATGTACTCTACTTTACCGGTAGAGCAGAAGGAACTTAAATGGCAAATCTATCGTACAACGAAATAACAAGAGAAAACAAAGAATATCGTTCTGAAGTTCTTGTTCAGAAAGTTTTCCAAATGGATGGAAAATCTAATACTTTCGTCACTGATGAGGGTATTTTTCTTGCGGATTGTGTCATCATAAATGGTAAAAAGTTTATGGTAGGTGACCCCGTAGATATTGCGGGTAAGATTCTCTCTCTTAAACTACTACCAGTTTCTAAAAGAAAGGTTTCTATTGGTGGTACACTTCAGGGCTCTACAACAAGAAAAGAACTTTTACTGAATAAACTGGAAAAGACTGAGGAGTTTGGTGGTCAACCTGCAGGTGGTACCAGAGTAAACAAAGGTATCAAATTCGAACATGACTTCGTCGCAGTATTGGACGAACAGTTAGCTGGTGTTGTAAGTAACAAGACGTATTCAAAAGAAGTCCAATATATACTTAATGCCTGTGCTAAGAAAAATAAATCTCCGGTGGTCGGAGTTATTCCAGAGGGTGCTCAGAACCAAAGTCGTCCTATTAAAATGGCGGGTTCTCAGTTACATATTGCCCCACTTAACCATAAAGACCATGGCGCAAAGTTAACGGATATTACTCTAAAACATGCTGATGGTAGTTATAGTTACCTTTCATTGAAGTTCTCAAGCACTTTGACATTTATGAATGCCGGAATTAGTTTAATATTTCCGCAATCACAGATACGACAGGGTGAGATAACAACTGATATGGGTAAGGCCATATTAGAGACTTTAGGTATGGAATCTGCTATATTCTGTGATGTGTTTAATAGTTATGGAAGACGAAAATTTCCAACAGTAAAGGCAAAACTAAACGGTGAAAAGTTAAAGAAGTTTTTACAGACCTGTATAGGTTCCCAATATTGGATGGTACATGGAATGGAAGGCGGCAAGGTGTACTTTTGGGAAATGTCAGCAGCAAATAATCCGAAGTATGCTACTATTACCGGAGATGTCGAGATACAGTACGGTGGTAAGAATGGTAACGGTAAACGTATCGATATAGTGTTTGGTAATCAATACTTCGATTTTAAAATAAATATACGGAATAAACAAGGTGGACTCTACCCATCTCACATTATGTGCGACTATAAGAGTAAACCCGCCACCGGAAAGAAATTACTTTAGGAATAATAATGATAGACTTTTCAACGTTCATAACTGAACAGAAGAACACCCATATGACACATATCGAAGATAAAGTTATCTACGGTGGTGTTGACGGTACTCGTCAGGCGATATTCGCATTACGTTCATTGCGAGATATGTTGGCGGGTAAAGCCAAAGGTAAAGTATCTGTGAAGTGGGACGGTGCGCCTGCCATTTTTTGTGGAACTGATCCATCGGATGGAAAGTTCTTTGTTGCGAAGAAAGGGATTTTTAATAAGAATCCAAAGGTGTACAAAACGAATGAAGATGTTGAAGAAGATACGAGCGGTGACTTGGCGGAAAAACTTAAAGACGCTCTTAAATATTTGCCAGCTCTTGGTATTAAAGGTGTTATTCAAGGTGACTTTCTTTTTGGTCGTGGCGATCTTAAAACTAAGAAAATAGATGGACAGGACTATGTAGTCTTTCAACCAAATACTATCGCATATGCCGTACCAGTAGACCAATCCAAAGAAATACGCGCTGCTAAGATTGGTATCGTGTGGCATACCACATATACTGGTAGTACTTTTGAAACCATGAAGGCGTCATATGGCGTTGATATGAAGACTATAAATAGTAGTAAGAATGTCTGGTCTCAAGACGCAATGCTCAGAAACTTGACTAATGCCACAATGACTGTGCGTGAAACTACTGCGGTAAACACACTGTTGACCCAGGCAGGTAAACTGTTCAATCAGATATCTGGTAATACGCTCCGGTCATTAGAGAGTAATCCCAAATTGGCTCAGATGATTGAACAGTTTAATAACACTTATGTACGTAAAGGTGAGGTTATTACCGATACTAAATCACATGTGGACAAACTTATTTCTTTTATTGAAGAAAAGTTTCAGAAAGAGATTGATAAACGAAAAACTGAAAAGGGTAAGTCCGCACAACGATTAAAACGGGATGATTTATTGGTATTCTTTTCTCAAGATAACCGCGATTCTCTTGTTAAAATGTTTGAACTGCAGAAAGTTATTGTACTGGCGAAATTAAAACTTATAAATAGTCTTGATAAACTTAAATCAATCGACACATTTGTGAAAACTCCTAATGGCTATAAAGTTACTGGTGAGGAAGGATATGTCGCAATTGATAAACTTGGTGGTGATGCGGTGAAACTCGTTGACCGTATGGAATTTTCATACAACAACTTTTCGCCAGATATATTAAAGGGTTGGGAATCCAACCGTAGATAAAAATGGGTTGAACCAAATAGAGGAAAATCAAATGGCACCTATGTCATTTAAGCAATTTGTTAATGTTGATTACGCCAATGGTGGTGATGAACAGTTGGCATATAACGCTCAAAAAAGAAAAAAAGAATCTGTCGAGACTCAAGATGAGGCACTTGACATTACCCAGCGACGTAAACTTTCTCAACGTATGAAACGTATGAAGTCACGTATCGCAATGGGTCGTAAACGAGCATCGCGTAAAGTTGCGAGTATGGACAAACTAAAAATCCGCGCACGTAAACAAGCACGCAATCAAATCATAAAAAAACTAACTAAGGATATCCCTAAATCCGAGTTATCTAATGCTCGTAAAAAGGATATAGAAAAGAGATTAGAGAGACCTGCTATACAGAATCGTATTGCGCGTATCGCTAAGAAGTCTTTACCCCAAGTGCGTAAAGCAGAGTTAGAAAAGAAACGTGGGGGCGGTGCGAAAAAAGATGCCAATTAAGAATTTTTCCCAATACCTGATTGAAGAAGAGCGTGAAGTATTTTTCACGTTCGGTCGGATGAATCCTCCGACTATCGGTCACGGTAAAGTAATGGATGTCCTTTCTCAAAAGTCTGGTAAAGCAGACTATAAAGTATTCGTATCACAAACAAACGATGCTAAGAAAAATCCATTGTCTTATTCAGACAAAATTAAACACGTGCGTAAGATGTTTCCAAAACACGCACGTCAAGTTATGGTAGACAAGAAAGTAAAAACTGCCATAGATGCGCTGGTATCATTATATGACCAAGGTTACCGTTCAGTAACTATGGTGGTAGGTGATGACCGCATAAGAGAATTCGACGTATTGTTCAATAAATATAATGGACAACAGGCCAGACATGGTTTCTACAACTTCAAAAACATTAATATAGTATCTGCCGGTAAGAGAGACCCTGATGCTGAAGGTGTTGAAGGAATGTCAGCGTCAAAACAAAGACAGAATGCCGTAAATAATGATTTTGTGTCTTTCTCTCAAGGTGTACCTAAGTCAATGACCAATGCGGATGCTCGTCGTTTATACAACGATGTACGTAAAGGTATGGGACTAAAAGAGACCTCCGAATTCCGTAATCACCTGACACTAGAATCAGTATCACCTATCCGCGAAAAGTTCGTAAGCGGTGAGTTGTTCGGTGTGGGTGACGAAGTCATAGTAAAAGATAGTGACGAACTAGCAACAGTTGCTGTTCTAGGTAGTAACTATGTTATAGTCGAAACTCATGAAGGTAAGAAATTGCGTAAGTGGTTAGATGCTGTCGAGTTAGTAGGTACTTTAGATGAAGAAGTATCTCAGAAAGAGATTAATGACCTAGAAAAGTTCGCTGACCGACTACTTAATAAGTTTGATGTTGACATCGAATTCACCCGTCACTTCAAAGACCGCATGAATGATAAACGTAATAGACCTGATATTAAAATCTCAGAGTTAGAAAAACTTTTTCAGAAAATGGCAGATAACAAGGGTAAGAAGATTAAGAAACACGGTAACTCAGAGGCAATCCTCAAGGATATGCAGTCTGACCTGAATCTACCTGTAGTCATCAACTGGAAGAATGGCGAGTTTGAAGTTGTTAACAAAACAATAATGCGTAAGAAAGCATTCAAGTCTCCTGACCCACAACTCAAGTATGAGAGTCAAGACCCAGATATCAAAGACCGTGAGGGAACTCAACCTTCACGTTATCACGCAGGACTAAAGAAGTCTACCAAAGTAAAACGTGACGCGCACTTCAAAAAACATGGTAAGAAAGCAGACGATGATTCATCTGCGTATAAACCAGCTCCTGGCGATGCGACCGCAAAAACTAAACCATCTAAATATACCAAATCATTTAAGGATATGTATGATGAAGATTGTTGGGACGGTTATAAAGAAGTCGGTATGAAAAAGAAAGGGGACAAGATGGTTCCTAATTGTGTCGCAGAAGATATTGATGAGGGGTTCCTTGATAAATTAAAGTCTATGACCCTTAGTAAGTCTCAATACCAAGATGCGTTGGTAGTCTTAAAGAAACTTCTGAATCGCAAGAAAAAGGAAGGTCGAGGTAAAATGAAGCATAGTACACATTATTATGCGCAGCAGATCGCCAAGTCATATGCGGGTATGAACCATAGAGCACTTCATGATATGTTAGGGAATTGGAAACCAAAAACCATGAAACAACTTGGACTTGAAGAAAAAAGATATGCGCTCTATGATACATTGGAACTTGAAGAAGGGCCTGATGGTATCGCTGCTAAGGCGAAGAAGTCTGGTATATCACCCGAGACTCTAAAGAAAGTTTATAATCGTGGAGTTGCGGCATGGAAGACTGGTCACCGGCCAGGTACCACTCCTCAACAATGGGGACACGCACGAGTCAATGCGTTCATTGTTAAGAAGAAAAAGGGTGGTCTTAACCACGACAAAGATTTAGCATAATAACACTTGACAATAAGCGATATTCAATATATAATACGTTATAAGGTCATGTAAAGGAATTAATAATTAAAATGAAAACATTTCAAGAAATAAGAGAAGATAACCAAAGTATTGAACTTGGTGAAGCGCGCTACTTATCTCCCGCAGAGAAAAAATTTCGTGACCAAGAACGTAACGCAGGTTTAGAAGATGAAGGTAAGCCATCATATGCTGGTAAGAAACTTATTCTTCTGAAGAACGGCAAACCTTTAAAGATTAGCGGTAAAGAAGTTGTGGTTAAAGACAAAAACCACGCGCAGGGTATTGTTAACAAGTTAATGAAACAACCTTTTAATAAGGACGCTAAGTTTTCAATGCGCGCCGTAAGTGAATCTGCTGAGATTGAAGAAGCTCGTCAAGACTCTGCGAAAGACGTTTACTGGCAGTCATATAGTCTTGCGGTACGTCACGCACTTGCTCAAGCGAAGAAGAAAGGTTTTGAGGTAGACGAAGATGATATCGATAAAGAGATTTCATTCGGTTCTGGTAAGCCAGGACGTGGTAAGACAGTACGCCATACATTGAAGTTGACCAAAGGCGGTAAACCTCAGAAGAAAGCATTACATATTCAAGTATACAATCGTGACACCGATAAGAGTCCGTTTGAACTTAACTTTTACATTTCATAGGAAAGACAATGAAAGACTTTTTTGAATTAAGAGAAGGTAAATTACCACCTCACCTAGCAAAGTTCTTTGATAAAGACGGCAACTTGAATAAAGATGCCGAAGAACGTGTTAAGAAAGGTAGAAAGGCGAAAGGACTAGACCCTTACACTGGTAAGAAACTAAAAGAAGAAGATGAACTCGATGAATCATTGAGTGCGATGATTAAGAAGAAACATGACAAGACTAAGAAAGACCAAGCAGATGCCAAGAAGAGTATCGAAACCAAACAACGTCTGAAAAAGTCGGGTATTCATGTTAAAGAAGAAACACTTGATGAAGCAAAAGAGTCAGGTATGGATATCGCACGTCGCATCGTGAAGAATAAACAACACGAGAAAGGTGTGGATATGACTACTGCTAACTTCATCCTACAGGTTTATAACAAAGTAAATGACGCAAACCAGAAGAAGATGGAAGGTTCTAGTCTGAAACAGCTTGTTGGTCTTGTACAGAAAGTTATGGGAAAATAAGATGAAATCATTTGACCAATTTAATAAGATAGACGAACATTGTGAATGCAATGACCTATATGAGGATTTGGTCACTGAGTCTGCTGAGTATCAGGGCAAGAAAGTCAAACTCAATGACCCTATCCGTACTTCAGAGAACCCTAACAAAAAGTTTAAGGTTTATGTCAAGAACGAATCTGGTACGGTCGTTGTAGTTCGTTTTGGTGACCCTAAGATGTCAATCAAACGTGATGACCCAGCAAGACGCAAATCATTCAGAGCAAGACATAACTGCGCAAACCCCGGCCCTAAATGGAAAGCAAGATACTGGTCTTGTTACCAATGGCGTGGTGGCGCAAAGGTAGACAGTTAATCTGTTATAAATAGTACAATAATAAACTAAATTAATGGTAACCCATCAATGCTGAATGAAAGTAGCTCAGGCGAACAGAGACTCGCCCGAATAGAAACTAAGATTGATAAATTGTCGGATGCGATGATTGATTTGGCGCGAGCCGAAGAAAAACTTATCAATATAGATAAAAACTCTCAGCAGCATTCTGAGCGTATGAATCGTTTTTCTGCGCGTATGGATGACCTAGAAGAAACTGTAAACGACCAAGGCAAAACCGTAAAGGTAATGCAGTACGTATTAACACTAACCGCCACTATTTTTGCGGGTATAATTGTCAAAACATTTTTTGACTCATAATCGGAGATAAGTAACAATGTCAAATATCAATAAAATTATGGAGGCATATTTGTCAATGGTCTCCGAAGAAAACAAAAACCTAGACCAATTAGACGAAAGCAAAAAACTACTTGACCGATATCAAGAACTCAGATCAAATGGCAAGAAAGATAGTGCTATCATCGATATCATGATGAGTGACAGTTCATTCAAACGTTTCTCTAGAGATCAAATGTCTAAGATTATCGGTGACGCATTGCGTAGTGGTAAAATTTCTAAGAAAGTTAAAGAAGACGTTGAGTTAGAAGAGAAAAAGAAACTCGACCCTGTCAACGATAAAGAGAACGATAAAGAATTTAAAGATCGTAAAGACAAAGACATCGACAACGATGGTGATGTTGATTCGTCTGATGAGTTCCTTCACAAGAAACGTGCCGCAACTGATGACGCAATCGACGGTGGTAAGAAACCTGCTAAGAAAGAAGCAGTAGAACCAGAACCAGAAGAAGACGAAGTTGCTGAACCAAAGAAGAAACCTAAAACTGGTAAGGCATCTTTAACTAAAGACATCAAACATAACTCACATACTGCTGACGCTACTGCCGAGATTTCTAAGATTGAGTCTGTGGATACTCGCGCAGCGTTTATCGAGATGTGGTCTCACATCGAAGAGGCAGTAAAGAGTAAACAAGTTCCTGATAGTGCCTCTAAACCAGAAGGTATCATGGACAAAGAATCTCCTAAGTCTAAAGAGTTCGCCAAGAAACACGATGTTGAAATGGGTAAGAAACCAGAATTGGTTGCAGATGACGAAGAAGGTCATGATATGGCAACTAAAGCAGGACGTGCCACTAAACAATCTAGTGGACGAGGTAGTGATAATCTAAGTAATGGTGACAAGTCTCCGGTTAAGGGTAAGTAATAATGCTTACCTTGTTGACTTCAACATCAACTAAGATAAAAGAATCAACTATTAGTAAGCGAACCAAGTTTCCTGATAGTAGATACTATTCAATGACTAAGGGGGATCTTATAAAGATGTGTGCCCAATTAGGTATTGAAATAAATGGTCTCACTGGCGAGACCAAAGAAATAATTATTATGCGTATACGCGAACAACGAGGATAGTAAAATGATTAAAGCTCCACATTGGTGTAAAAATGCTGAACCTACTGTAAAAGGTTGGGTTGACTCTAAATCTGGTGAGTTAATGAAGTCTCAGAAATTTACACATAAACAGGTTGCTGAATGGCATGATGCCCTTCATGGTATTGGTAACAAACATGATGTTGCCGAAGTTGTACTCAACCATGAAGATGATTTAATTGAAGATGATTATATCGAGGAAGAAGATGATGTTTAATTTTATATGTAAGTTGTTTGCTAAAAAGGAAGATTCTACTCCAGTATCTTTAACTGAGGCTCCCTCTCATAGACCTTTGGCGAAGATGACTAAACAAGAGCTTGATGACCTAGGTGCGCACCACGGTATTAAGTTAGACCGTCGTAAGAAAAAATCAGTTCTTGTACAAGAGTTACAAGACGCAGGGATTACTCACAAGTAATCTCTCCCATATGGGTTTACATTATGTTCAAGTTCTATATATTGACCAGCGGGGGTCAGCAGGCCCTTGCGCGTCAATTTGATACGTTCAAAACTACTGACGTAGTTGTCGTAATCAATACACTCGACAAAGAGTATGAAACTCGAATTTACGAGTGGTGTCAAAAACTTTCAATCGAATGCCATATAACTAAATCAGACGGTACCGCTGCTACTGGAAAGAATAGCGTTCTCAAATTATTCTTGGAATCTGATAACGAATATATGGTACATGTGGATGGAGATGATTTTATCACCCCCTACGGTAAAAATATGTACCGTACCACAGCCAATTTACCTAACCCACCTGATGTAATTGCACTGTATAATCAACTAGCGTTAGAAGTGTATCGTAAAGGTGTCTGGGATGACCAGTACGACTCTTTAACTGTCAAGACTAATGGAATGTATGTTCCTCAAGCACTCGCACCACAGTACCCACACGACTATACGACTAGTGCCCAAAGTTATGGTGACCCTGAACAGTTAACCTCAATGTATATGACACAAATACCAGATTTGGATTATCAGACAGCATCTGATTGGGGACATGCTCGGGCAGAATTGAATAAACTGTTCAACAAGTATGGTGAGAGAGATGAAGGTTTTAATAGACTTACGTTTCTTTCCCGCAAGGCAGCTGAACTGATGCATTATGACAACACATTAATAGTAGGTGAGGATACATACCAGTTCTATAAACTCAAGACACTTGCGTATGAGGGTATCTTAGATATGCGTATGCGTAATGAACGTTGGGCATTTTCCTATGTATATTTGAGTGATAGACCTAGTATAACCAAAACTTTAGATTTGGAACGTAAATTGTTTGGTATGATTGATTACTCTTGGCAACTGCCACTTCTAGAATCTCTAAATAGATTGATACCGACATTACCTGTCGATTTCTCACTACCGGAATTTTATGACCCGCACTATGAAGTTAACAAAAAATAATTTACTTATTTACGCAGCACAAAATTATCATAACCCTCAGAATATTGATGGGGAAGAATTCATGGACGACCTCAAACGGTTTAAATATGTTAAGAGGTTAGTCAATAGATATTACCAACAGAACGACCTTGCCGAACGTTTGATATTAAACCACTTGATTGTTATATTCAATGTTTTTGGCCATGACGCTGGTGTCGAAATACTCGCCATGAAGATACCATTAGAACAATGGAAAATACTAAAACCATTTCTAATATTTCTCCGCATTATTAAAAATGAAGAGATTACAGGTATTGATATGGATAAATACGTTATAGAAAAGTTAAGGGAAATACGATGGGACTCCTAAAGAAAGCCGCTGATACGGTATACACAATTAGGTTTTTACGATTGCTCGTTCAGAAGTTCGAGGATACTGGTGCCTTTAAGGCTGGTATTATTGATAAAGACGGTAATAAAAATCCAGACTTCAGTATGGACAAGATGGATGACCGCGACGCAGCACGTACGCATTACACACCATTTCATCGTCTAGTGTTTAATCTGAAGAAGATTATGGCGAAGGCGCCCGGTGGTTCATCTGCTGTTGCGCGGTATGGCGCAGCACTTGCTCTTATTAAAGAACATGGTGAATTGTCTGATAAGAATCTGGACAAGATTCATAATAGTACTGGTATAGACATTTTAGATGTTCTTGCTGAGCAGTCTCAGTGGTACGTGTTAGAAGATGGATCTATGTCGCCTGGAATATATCGCATGAATGTTGAAACTATCACAGAACATTGCGAACCAGTTCGTAAGAACGACAAGATTCGTATAGTTACAGGTGCTCCTGTCCATACTATATTAGGTATGTCTGTGTATGAGGGTGTTCACCAACGCACCAACCAACGAGTTTTAGCAACATCTATGGAATTAATTAAATGACCTCCGATTTCTTAGTAAATGATATCGTGGGACATATTGAGGGTCATTTGTCTATTACAGACAGAACCGTCGAAACTTTCACCAAAATATATGATATAATACAACCTACTCGTATATTAGAGATAGGGTTTAATGCTGGCCACAGCGCATTTATGACGTTGAATATATTACCTGAAGTTACATATCATTCTATCGATATAGGGCGGCACGCGTATACTAAAATTAATGCTGATAAACTTAAAGAGATATTTAAAGAAAGATTTGATTATCGTATATCAAATTCTCGCAATATGTCAGCGAAAAATGTAACAAAGTATGACACCATCTTTATTGATGGCGACCACAGTATTAGTGGATTGACATCTGACTTGAGACTTGCGAGTGACGCGGGAATTGAATATATATTAATTGATGATTATTCAGAAGATTGGTTTCCACAAATAGTTGAATTGACCACACACTTTCTAACCAAACCAGAATTTGGATATCATTTAGTTGACATTTTTCACTATGATTCTCGCGATGGAGATAATCCTGTTGCGTTATTAAAGAAAAATGACTCTTGAAGAGCAATCCGATAGACTACTGACATCGGAAATGGGTGCGTCCGAAGGAAGATTAATTCTTTCTGAACGCACCATTGAGACCATAAAAACCATATATAAAAAGACCAATGCTAAAAGGGTTCTAGAAATAGGGTTTAATGCGGGCCACAGTAGTTTCGGTGTGTTATCTTTAATTGACGATGTTACATACCATTCAATAGACATATGCCAATACCCTCATACAGAAGTGTGCGCAAGTAAACTATCTGATATGTTTCCAGAACGTTTTAGTTTTACTAAATTAAATTCAAAAGACCTTGACACAAACGCCATGTCGGTGTATGATATGGTCTTCGTAGATGGTGACCATCGTAAAGGGCCTGCTGCTTTAGATATACAGAAATGTAATCAAGCAGGAGTTGAGTGGATACTCATAGACGACTATGAATATATCTGGTTCCCTGAACTAACTAAACTTATCAACCACTACATTACCAGCAGCAGGTTTCCGTACTCCCTAAGTAGTATACACGAGTATGAATCGTTAGATGGTTGGACAGGTGTAGGTAAAATGGTATTACTAAAAAGAGACTCATAATGAAAACGTATAAAGAATTCATGGCAGCCTTCCACGAAGAAATTGCCAACAACACATCATCGGTAGCAGGTGCGGGAGACGATTCCAGCACAGTAGTTATGCGAAAAAAACATGACCGCAAAAAACGTCGTGATGACGCCGTTAATGTGCTACGCAGATATCTTCCCGATAATATAAAATAGTTCTTGCCATAGGTGGCAAACTACTATATAATGACTCGTGAACTTAGGGAATACCTATGAAAATAATTGAACTAGAGCATTACTCTATTGTAGTGTTCGGACTTGAAGTAACAGATAATGAATTGTCTGTGATGATAAAAGACCGTAATGAAGATAAACTTATTTACGTGGCATTAGAAGGTACGTCTACCGAGGTACTTTCGCCCAATAGATTCTTGGTGAAAAACCGTGACAGTTCCTTTGATAACCACATGATGTGGGAAGGTATGTTATCTGACGAAGATAAACAAGAATACATTATTCGTTGCGCTCAAAGATTCTATGAGACTGGTAAACAAATGGTTATCGAAGATTACGACTTCAAAGATGAAGAAGTTTTTTATGATTACAGTAATTAATATATTAATAAAAATATTGGATTGAAAATGGGAATTGAAATACAAACAGGACGAGACGACCTTTTGACCGACTATGCCGTCGGTATGCTGAAAGACTTCTATATGATAGAGGGTGAAACTTCTCCACAAGACGCATATGCCCGCGCAGCGAACGCATGGTCAGTATACCGAGGTAATATGGATGAGGGTCTTTCTGAAAGACTATATGAGTATGTGAGCAAGAAATGGTTTATGTTCGCGTCTCCGGTATTATCAAACGCACCCCAAGAAGGTAAGAAGACTAGGGGTCTGCCTATCTCTTGTTTCCTCACGTATGTACCAGACACTTTAGAGGGGTTAATTGAACATTCCTCGGAATTACGTTGGTTATCTGTGATGGGTGGTGGTGTCGGTGGACACTGGAAAGACGTACGCACTGTCTCAGACATCGCTCCAGGCCCGATTCCTTTCCTACATACAGTAGACGCGGACATGATTGCTTATCGTCAAGGTAAGACGCGTAAGGGGTCATATGCGGCATACTTAGATGTACATCATCCGGACATTATCGAGTTCTTAAACATCCGTATCCCTACGGGTGATGTTCAGCGTAAGGCGTTGAATATTCATAACGCGATTAACATTACTGATGAGTTCATGGCAGCAGTTATTAATAATAGTGATTTTGACTTACGTGACCCCAAAAATGGACATGTAAAAGATACTGTCAACGCACGAAAGTTATGGGAAAGAATACTTGAAGTCCGGTTTCGCACAGGTGAACCTTATTTAAACTTTATTGATGCCGCTAACCGTGGTCTTCCTAAAGTGATGAAACAAAAGGGTCTAAAAATACACGGTTCTAATCTATGTAACGAAATTCACCTACCAACATCTGCCGAACGTAGCGCAGTATGTTGTTTATCGTCACTCAACTTAGAATACTATGATGACTGGAAAGATACTAATATCGTGGCAGACCTTATTAATATGCTAGATAATGTAATTGATTACTTCATAGAACATGCGCCTGACCATATCTCACGTGCTCGTTTTTCCGCATCACAGGAACGTTCGTTAGGTTTAGGTGCGATGGGATTCCACTCTTTGTTACAAAAACATGGAGTCGCATGGGAATCTGACAAGGCGAAAGAGATTAACGATGTAGTATTCAAAAATATCCAAAAACAGGCTACTGCGGAATCACTTCGTTTAGGTAAGGAACGTGGAGAGGCACCAGACATGGAAGGTACTGGTATGAGGAACGCGCACTTGATTGCCATTGCGCCTAACGCATCGTCTGGTGTGATTCTATCAACCAGTCCTTCTATTGAACCACTGAAGGCCAATGCGTATACACACAGAACTCGCGCTGGTTCGTTTTTGGTTAAGAACAAGTATCTTAATCAGTTATTAACTGAAAAGGGTTTTAATAACGATTCCATATGGACTTCTATTATCACTAATAAAGGTTCTGTTCAACACTTACCGTTCTTGAACGAAGGTGAGAAGGCGGTATTTAAAACTGCTCAAGAATTAGACCAGAATTGGGTTGTACAGCACGCTGCTGACCGTCAGAAGTATATCTGTCAAGGTCAGTCGGTCAACTTGTTCTTTCCTTCTGGTACTGCTAAGAGTTATGTAAATAAAGTACACTTCAGTGCTTGGAAACTTGGTCTGAAAGGTCTATATTACTTGAGGACAGAGGCAACTTCTCGCGCTGAAACTGTATCTGATAAAGTAGAACGAGTTGCGCTCCAGGATGATAGTCGTTCATTGGTCTACGGTAAATCTGGTTGTCCATACTGTGAAATGGCTAGAGATGAGTTAACTCTGCGTGGTATTGCGTTTGACTACATCGACCTAGACTCGATTGAGAAATCTGCGGCAGATGTAACAGGTCGCGATGTTAAGACTGTCCCTCAAATATACCTAAGTGGGAAATATATCGGTGGGTATGAAGACCTAATGAAAAATCTGTCTGAGGGTGGATATGAGGAAGGTAATTCGGAGAGTGATGAATGTCGGGCTTGCGAAGGTTAGTAGTCTTTGGTGATAGTTTTGTGTCGGGGTATCGAGCAAGTCCTACCCCGAATGTCACCGAATTAAACTTTCCTTATTATTTGTCCGAGGAATTGGGAATTGAGGTTATAAATAAGGGGCAAGAGGGACGTTCCAATCTCGCAATAGCGAGTGAGGTATTATCCTTTGTGCGAGGTAAGACCAAGGAAGACTTATCCGAATTTATGTTTCTTATAGTATACAGTCAGTGGGAAAGGGACACTATAAGAAACCAATATGTCAATAATCCTAATAGTGATAATGCTCTACGGGGTAAAATAAATCATAGAAATACTGAGAATTCTAACCCACACGACATAGCAACTTTACGTGTACATACCGAATTAGCATATCTCGGAATAAAACAACTATGCGAAATGTATGATATTCCGTATAGAATGATAAACAGTTATGATTATCAACCATATCTTGATAAGTTAGATAATATTGAATGTATCAAAGCGCGTCAACTAAAAAAGGGTGCTTTGGGTATGGTAGATATTGTGGTAGGTAGTCGAGATTGGACTATGATAAACTCTAAAGGGGATGATAACTGGATAGAAAGTCGCTCCCTGAACAACACCTTGCTAGATATATGTAGTGGACAATGGTTACTTGATGAACCAAAACCATCACCATTTGAGTACTTGAATATATTGCGCTCAAAAACAAAGACTAATAAATACTTAACACCCTGTGGCCACCCTAATGTAGGTGGTAACAAAATTATCGCTAAAACTTTAGCACCATATTTAAAAGAACTTATTAAGGAATAGTATGTCACTATTAAAATTCTCCCAAACATATAAACCTTTTATGTATCCTTGGGCAGTAGACTTATCAAAGAAACATGAAGAAGTACATTGGATTGAAGACGAAGCAGAACTATCCGAGGATGTACAAGACTGGAAAACCAAACTGTCTGAAGAAGAAAAGACATTCATCACACATGTGCTACGATTATTCACGCAGTCAGACGTGCAGGTAGGGGAGAACTACCACGAACTGTTGATTCCTCGTTTTAAAAACAACGAAGTTCGAAATATGTTATCATCTTTTGCGGCACGTGAGGCTATTCACCAACGCGCATATGCTCTATTGAATGATACACTTGGTCTACCAGACGAAGACTTCCATATGTTTCTTGAATACAAAGAGATGGCTGACAAGATTAATTTCATGAAAGATGGGGAATGTAAGACCAACTCAGGACTCGCGACTGCCCTTGCTCAGTCAGTATTCAATGAGGGTATGTCAGTATTCGCATCTTTTGTAATGTTATTGAACTTCCAACGTTTCGGAAAGATGAAAGGTATGGCAACAATCGTCGAGTGGTCTATCCGTGACGAGACTTTACACGTACAAGGTAATGCGAAGTTATTCCGTGAATTCTGCGCAGAACACCCGCGTATTGTAAATGACGAATTAAAGTCCAAGATATATAAGATGGCAGAAAACGCAGTTGCGTTAGAAACTAAATTTATCGACCTAGCATTTGCGGGTAACGATGTACAAGGTCTCACGAAGAAAGAAGTTATAGACTATATTCGTCACATTGCTGACCGTCGTTTACTTCAAATCGGACTGAAACCATTATTTAATCAAAAAGACAATCCCCTACCTTGGTTGGATTGGGTACTGAACGGAGCATCACATGACAACTTCTTTGAGAAACGTGTGACTGAATACTCTGTTGTTGGTATGGAAGGCAGCGACTATGGGTGGGATGAGTTGGAACGAGAGGTAGCATAATGAATACAGAATATTCAATTGAATGTCCGATCTGTGACATCGAGACTGTTGTAGTAGTAAAGTATGAAGAAGAAATTCCTCGTCACTGTGCTATGTGCGGTTCTGATGCTGAAGCAGAATTTCAATCTGAAGAAGATTAGTAAATAGTTAAAAGCACACTAAATATTATCAAATATTAATAATTGGTGTGCTAATGAACTGGACTTACGAAGAAAAAGAATTTAACCCTGATAATGAGTTCCTTGAACCGTATCAGGGTTTTGTTTATATGATAACCGAACTTGATACTGGTAAGAAATATATCGGTAAAAAGTTTTTCTGGAAACCTAAAACACTCCCCGTCACAAAAACTCGCAAACGTAAAGTAAAGACTCGTGTCCAATCTGATTGGATGAAGTACTATGGCTCAAGCGCTGAAGTAAAACTACTCGTTGAGGAGAAAGGTTTTGATAACTTCAAACGTGAAGTGCTCAAGTTGTGCCGAACCAAGGGCGAATGCTCCTACTACGAAGCGAAACTACAGTTCCAGTATGATGTACTTCTCAGTGATGAGTTCTACAACGCATTTATAGGCTGTAAGATACACGCAAAACATTTACCTAAAGACTAATTACACTTATACTATTTGGTTATAGTGTTATGCTATTTTGTTCTATTAATAGTGTTGACTTTCGTTTCTAAAACAAGTATAATGTAGTTCTAGTGATGAGGAGGTAGTTATGAAATTCTACGGTGTTAAAGAAGCGATGGTCTCTTGGAGCGAAATACTTGTTGAGGTTATGAACAAAGAATGCGGAGAAGTTCAATACGATGGACTTGTTAGACATTACTTCGAAGTAGAGATGAATGAAGAAGAGTTAGAATTCCTTCAGAAAAATTATTGGTACGAGGTTCAAGTCGGACAAGAGTTACCTTGGAACCACAGAGTTACATTTGAGAAATAAGCCTTGACTTTTGTTTTCGAAAGAAGTATAATAGCTACCTAATTGATTGAGAGAGAATACATTATGATGATTGATAGACATGAACAAATTTTCGTCGGTTTCCTAAACCGTGTGTATTGCGGTGAATTAGAAAATGAACAATTAGAGTTCGAGGTTAACATCCTACGTACTTGTGAAAATCGTATCGCCTACTTAAAAGCAAGACGCATTGGTGCGACTTTAGTATTGAATCGTGAAAAACGTAATAGAATATATGACTTATATGAGAAGGCTTACAACCACTATAATGTCGAACTCGAAATGATGGAGTTCAAAAAGTTTAATTAATTTTGAAAATAAGTGTTGACAAGTAATGAAAACATGTGATACACTAGCGGTATAAATTGAGTTGAGAGAGAATATTATGTTTTATATTGATGATTATAACCGTGAAGATATGCCGTTCGAACAAGCTAAACGTATAGTTATGGGTGGTAATGGCAACTTACTAGATTCTATGTCTAAAATGAAAGAACGTTTGTTGTCACTTCAAGACCAAGACGACTTCTACGATGACTGGTGTTATGAAATCAATGCCTACAACAAAATCTTCTCTGAAATGAAAAAACTTTTTAATTAAGGATTATATTATGAATAACATATTACAAATTGAAACTTCTGCTACTGTTGGTAAATGTCCTTGGGGTATTGGTACCGAGGTATCCAACGACCTAACCCCTATCCAGATGATGCAGAAAGCAGGCGTCGACTGGACAGTTGAGAAAATCCCATCATTCGTAAACCATAACGGTGAGCAAATTGCCACTGGTATGGAGGCACTCGTCCGCTCTACTGACTCTAAAGTACTGACTCAGGTTGGTGGTAACTGGAATCCAGTTCAAAACGAACAGGCATTCGAATTCTTCAATGATTACTGCTCTGCCGGTGATATGGAAATGAGTTCTGCTGGTTCTCTGAAAGACGGTAAGATGGTCTACGCAATGGCTAAGGTCAAAGAGTCGTTCGACATCCTTGGCGGTGACCAAGTTGATTCCTACCTTCTATTCTCTAACCCACATGAGTACGGTAAGTCAATTGACGTTCGATTCACTCCGGTTCGAGTGACCTGTATGAACAGTCTCGCTCTTGCTCTGAAGGGTACTTCGGTCAACTCAACTAAGATTAACCACCGTAAGGCATTCGATGCTGAACAGGTTAAAGTCACTATGGGTCTTGCCCACGAGAAGTTTGACCAATACAAAGTAATGGCAGAGTTGTTATCAAAACGACAGTTCACTACTGATACTCTGATTCAGTACTATAACTCTCTATTCCCTTCACAGTCTCCTGCGGCTGAAGTTAAGACTTACAATGACCTTGCTCCAAATGCGAAGAAGGCGTTTGAGTTGTTAGAAACCCAGCCAGGCGCTGAGTACGGTCGTGGTTCATGGTGGCAGGCATTTAACTCTGTTACCTACTTAACTGACCACCAGTTGGGTCGTACTGCCGATGGTCGAATGACTTCTGCGTGGTTTGGTGCCAACCAAGTCAAGAAAAAGAAAGCTGCGGAACTTGCGGTTGAAATGGCGGTAGCATAGTGAGTAACTCGACAACACTAATTAATGGGGATTGTCTCGAAGCGATGAGAGACATCCCAGACGGTTCGGTTGATATGATATTGACCGATCCACCTTATGGTACAACAGCCTGTAAATGGGATTCAGTCATTCCACTCGAGCAAATGTGGGAACAGTTGAATCGTATTATTAAGCCCAATGGCGCAATAGTGATGACCGCATCACAACCATTCACCACAGAGCTAATAAGTTCAAATATGAAAGGATACTGTTACAATTGGGTTTGGAATAAGCATTTTGCAGGTAATTTTGTTCAAGCTAAAAGGCAACCACTAAAAGACCATGAGGATGTTTGTGTTTTTAGTATCAATGGAAAAATGCCGAACTATTACCCTATCAAAACGTTGCGAGACCAACCAATAAAGGCAGGTAAGAATACTCGCGATTTTGGGGCAATACCTTTGCGCGGTTCGTGCAATGCTTCAGGAAAGATCTACACAGATAAAAATCCAACAACAGGGCGTTCGTTAGATTTTAGCTCAAGGGTGGATAGAGGATTACATCCAACACAAAAACCAGTTGCGCTTATGGAATACCTTATTAAGACCTACACCAACGCGGGAGAAAAGGTCTTAGATTTTACAATGGGTAGTGGCACTACAGGTGTAGCATGTAAAAACCTAGATAGAGAATTTATCGGGATTGAACTAGATAAAGAATATTTTGACATAGCAGTAAGTAGGATTGAAACGGTGGATATGTGGGATTTAATAGATGATATTTGATTTATATTACGTAATTATGTTTTATGTCGATAAAATGTCTGCTCCTATTGTTAATAAGGACAGGGGTAGACACTATTGTGTCGATGAAGATTTTTACAATACCAACTTGAGAGGATTATAATATGAGTAAAATGAGTAATTTTGGTTTGGCACTAGAAGAATTTACAACTGCCGCGGTAGGACTTACGCATGAAGAAGTCATGGGTCTGGCTATCATCTACTTCCCCGAAGAATTTGAACGCGCATATGCACTTCAACAGTTTAATCCAGAGCAGTATGGTAATAAGACCGCTGCTCAATTACTTACCGAGTAAATTATTATGAGTGAAATTAAATACTTTACAGTAGAAGAATGGGATAATGACTATAATGCTTTTTGTCAGACATACGTATTAGGAGCAGAATCTCATGAAGATGCCCGTAAAATCGCTATGGAATGTTCTGGTTCGGACTATGATTATATGGTGCGCGATGAAGTGTCGAGTTGTGTGGCAGAAAACCTACCTGAACTAAAGCATTAGGAGATTATATTGTGATTGAGATAATTCAAACAATATGTGCTATTATACTAGTTATGTTTTTAATCTACGCGGTATACGTATCTAGTCAAATATTAGAAGACCGCAAACGAAACTATCGTAATGGTACTCATGATTATTATGGTAATAAAATTAAAAATGAAAGGGATGATGATGAATAAAATGCAAGAAGTAGAAACAGAAATCATGGACTGTTGGAGAGTGGTAGATGATATTGACGTACTATTCAAATATTTCGGTGACGATGAGTTCTTTATTGGTATGAAGGCCGAACACGCTGACAAGATTATGAATCTGATGTTGGGTGTTAGGGAATTATACTCAGTAAAATTTGAGAGACTATGGCGTGCATACGAAGATAGTCTTGGTGAGTATTACTCCTATGAGAAGGAGGCTCTTCGATCTAGAAATACCTCTGACCGTAGACTCAATGATGTGACTCCTGAAGAATGGGATAAGGCGACGCGTAATGCCAACTTATAGTTACAAGTGTGAGAAATGCGATGTTGTCACAGACATCCGCATGAGTATGAGTGAGACCGAACGGGAGATGGAACTCCGGTGTGTCGTCTGTGATGAAGATACCAATCAAGTTAAAGTAATTACTCAGAGTGGTGGTTTTCAACTCAAAGGTAATGGATGGTTTAATAAAGGCGGATATTAATAGAATACCTCTCGTGTATAAATAAAATATGAGAGGTGCCTATAATGTTAAACACAATCAGAAACACATTACTATTAGTATCGGTATGTTCATTATTTTGGATAGTACTAATAGCGATGATAATAGATGAATATATAGTATTGGTAGGAGAAAAAGAGATTGCTATAGCAAATCAGACTCTTCTTGTCAAACAGTACGAATATACACTACTGAAATTTCTACTCGAATGTGTAGACGGTGAGTATATAATTATTCAGAAAAAAACATATAAGTGTTATCCAATAAGCAAGGTATAAATTATGGCACATCAAATCAAAAAAGAAGTGTTTGAGGTATTTGAAGAATACAAGAAAGCAACCGACCGTAATAGTCGACTAGATGTTTTGAAAAAATATTCAGAGCATTGGGCGTTCCTAGATATTTTACGCGGAACCTTCGATGACTCACTCGTATTCAATCTACCCGAAGGTAAACCACCATTTACTGAATCCAAACCAGAATCAGTACCTTCAACTCTCTTGAAACGACATCGAGAGTTCGGCACGTTTATTAAAGGTGGTCGGGGAGATAGTCTACCCTCATTCAAACGTGAAAACAAATTCGTACAACTACTGGAATCTGTGCACCCCACAGACGCCGAGTACGTACTAAAGATGGTGGCAAAGAAACCACCGTGTCGTTACATCACCAAAAAACTCATACAGGAGGCCTATCCTAATCTAATCAAATCATGATTCGTTTTTTACTTACTTAAACTTAAATAAGGAATATCATATGTCAAACTTAGAGAAGCAGTTATATGTCGTACATGAACGACAGCAAAATTCACTATCAGAACGTGTACTCTGTTCGCGAACAACGAACAAGGCAGGGAAACACATAGGGTTTATAACTTACTGATAAGGAGGTGATGCATCTCTTCAAGAACGTATGAGTGAGATTCTTGTCGTAATGAATGATTAAAATTTAGGATGTTTATATAATGCCACAGTATGATTTCAAGCACAACGAAACCGGAGAGACGCAAATCGTGTATCTCCGGATTTCTCAATATGACGATTGGCGTAAAGACAATCCGAGTTGGGAACGCTACTATCCCTCAGACTCAGCACCAGGCCTAGTTTCCGGAACCAAATCTGCTCTCACTATTGCGGGTAAGGATTGGCAGGAGCATCTAGGAAATATCAAAAAAGGTGCGGGTAAAGCAAATACTATCAAAACTTAATAATGGAAATATAATGTTAATTAATGAATTAATTGGAAAGACCGTACAATGGCACCACGACCGTAACCTAATTGACGGGGCGAATGATAAAGACCAGTTCATGAAACTCATCCAAGAATGCGGTGAATTGTCAGACAATATATGTAAACAACAGGATATTAAAGACGACATCGGTGATATTATGGTTGTGTTGATTAATATCGCAGAACGAAATGGAGTTACCCTTGAGGAGTGTTTGGCTGTGGCGTACGATGATATCAAAGACCGTAAAGGAAAAATGGTCGATGGTGTCTTCATTAAAGAAGAAAAATAAACCAATGAATCGCGAAAAAGTATTTGAACAACTGAAGATTGATGAGGGAGTTGTATATGAGGTTTACCTCGACCATCTCAACTATCCTACGTTCGGTGTGGGTCACCTTATCAAGGAAAGTGACGGCGAGTTCGGCGCTAAGGTCGGAACACAAGTTTCCCCAGAAAGAGTTGCGGAGGCATTCGACCAAGACCTCGATACCGCAATCTCCGAATGTACTGTACTATACGGAGACGGGTTCTCTTGTCTAC